>ULVW01107467.1_pt1 | contig 107135 bp, 89 predicted proteins | sample 1959801 | NCBI WGS metagenome assembly ULVW01 (sample SAMEA4835796, study PRJEB28245) | human gut metagenome | biome: gut microbiome; material: fecal sample | place: Denmark | collected 2008
CTAAATTATCATTTAGCCGGATCAATGATTGGCCTGTTCAGCCTCTTCTCGTCTCAATTTGTTAACAACATATCAATATCATAACAACCAATATTTCAAGATCCCTCTCCATCACAAAATGATTGATTTTCAACAGAGAGTTGTATAATTACATTCATCATCAACCTTGAAGCACGCATTCAGATGGCAGGAGCATACACGGAAGACAGCTATGAAAAGTCTGTAGCGGAACTATTCCAGAACATGGGCTACACCCACGTTTACGGGCCCGATGTGGAGCGAGACTATCACCTTCCCTTTTATGAAGATGAATTGAAAAGCGCCATTTTCCACTTAAACCCCGCTTTGCCGGAAGAGGCTGTGACGGAAGCGCTCAACAAATTAAAAAATATTGATAATGGAGAGCTTGTACAGCGGAATGCCGTGTTTATGAACTATCTTCAAAACGGAATTTCCGTACAATACCGCGACAAGGGCGAAGTGCGTTCCGATATTGTCTACCTGGCGGATTACAACAATCCGGACAATAATTCCTTTGTTGTGGCCAATCAATGGACATTCATGGAAAACAGCTGCAAGAGGCCGGACATGATTCTGTTCCTGAACGGCCTGCCTGTCGTGCTTGTTGAGTTGAAATCTCCTTCCCGGGAAGAGACGGACGCTTCCGAAGCCTACCGGCAGCTCCGCAATTACATGAAGGAAATCCCCTCCATGTTTGTTTACAACGCCATTTGCGTGATGAGCGACCAAATGACTTCCAAGGCCGGAACCATCACCTCCGGAGAAGACCGTTTCATGGAATGGAAAACGGTAGACGGCAGTTATGAAAATACCAGGTTCGCCCAGTTTGACACCTTTTTCGAGGGACTGTTCCGGAAACAACGCCTGCTGGATATTCTTAAAAACTTTATCTGTTTTTCCAATAACGGAAAAGAGACCGTGAAAATACTGGCGGGCTACCACCAGTATTTTGCCGTTAAAAAAGCCATTGAATCTACCCGGAACGCCACTCTTACCGACGGCAAGGGCGGGGTATTCTGGCATACGCAGGGGAGCGGCAAATCACTGTCCATGGTCTTTTACGCCCACCTCCTGCAAGAGGCTCTGGAAAGCCCGACCATCGTTGTTCTTACCGACAGGAACGACCTGGACGACCAGTTATACGGGCAATTTGCCAAATGCAAGGGCTTCCTGAGGCAGGAACCCATCCGGGCAGAAAGCAGGGAACACCTGAAAAAACTTTTACAGGGGAGGAAAGCCAACGGGATTTTCTTTACCACCATGCAGAAGTTTGAGGAATCCCATGAGGCTCTTTCCGAACGCAGAAACATCATCGTCATGGCGGATGAGGCCCACCGTGGGCAATACGGGCTGGCGGAAAAGATCAGGATTTCCACAAATGAAGAAGGCGAGAAAATTGCCAAAAGAGTTGTCGGCACGGCGCGCATCATCCGCAACAGCCTGCCGAATGCCACCTATATCGGCTTTACGGGAACTCCCGTCTCCACCAAAGACAGAAGCACCCGCGAAGTGTTCGGGGACTACATTGACGTCTATGACATGACTCAGGCGGTTGAGGACGGAGCCACCCGCCCGGTTTACTATGAAAGCCGGGTGATCAAACTGAATCTGGATCAGGAAACCCTGAAGCGGATTGATGACGAATACGAGCTCATGGCCGCCAACGCCGACCCGGACGTGATTGAACGCAGCAAGCGGCAGCTGGGGCAAATGGAAGCCATTCTGGGCAATGACAACACCATTGATTCCCTTGTCCACGACATTCTGGACCACTATGAGCATTACCGGGAAGGCCTGCTGACGGGCAAGGCCATGATTGTGGCTTATTCCCGCCCCATCGCCATGAAAATTTACCGGCGCATGCTGGAATTGCGCCCGGAATGGACAGAAAAGGCAAAGGTGGTGATGACTTCCGGAAATAATGATCCGGAAGAATGGAGGGAAATCATCGGCAACAAGAGCTACAAAAATGAATTGGCCAGGGAGTTCAAGGATAATGACAGCCCGATGAAAATCGCCATTGTGGTGGATATGTGGCTGACCGGGTTTGACGTTCCCTCCCTGGCGACCATGTATGTCTACAAGCCGATGAGCGGCCATAACCTCATGCAGGCCATTGCCCGCGTCAACCGCGTGTTCGGCGACAAGGAAGGAGGGCTGGTGGTGGATTATGTGGGCATCGCTTCCGCCCTGAAGCAGGCGATGAATGATTACACAGGCCGGGATAAAGCCAACTACGGAGATACCGACGTGGCCAAAGCGGCCCATCCCAAGTTTCTGGAAAAACTCAGCATCTGCCGGGATCTGTTCCATGGATTTGACTATTCCGGATTCACGACGGGTACTGATCTTGAACGTGCCAGATGCATCAGCGGAGCGGTTAATTTTATCATTGGCAGGGATAAGGAAAAGAAACTGGAATGTTTCCTCAGGGAAGCGCTGATGCTGCGCCAGGCCCTGTCCCTGTGCGCCTCCATCACCCAGGAAACCGACCGTTTCGAAGCCGCCTTCTTTGAGTCCGTCCGGGTTCTGGTGCAAAGGCTCAGAAGCGCGGGTGCCGGGAAGAAAATTTCCCTGAAGGAGATGAACGACAGAATTAACGCACTGTTAAAACAAAGCATCCAGAGCGAAGGCGTCATCAATTTGTTTTCCGATGTTTCCAGGGAGTTTTCTCTTTTTGACCCAACGTTTCTTGAGGAAATTGCGAGGATGAAGGAAAAGAATCTTGCCCTGGAATTGCTTAAAAAGCTGATTCTGGAACAGGTCTCCATTTACAAGAGGACCAACATCGTCAAGTCGGAAAAATTCAGCGAGAAGATGCAACGGCTGATTAATTCCTACATCAATGGGTTAATTACCAATGAAGAAGTCATTGCGGAGATGCTGAAACTCGCGAAACAGATGGCGGAAGCCCGCAAGGAAGGAAGAAATCATGGCCTTTCCCCCGAAGAAGAAGCTTTCTACGACGCACTGAACAGGCCGCAGGCCGTTAAGGATTTCTATAAGAATGACGAGCTGATCGCCATGAGCAGAGAATTAACGGAGGCTCTGCGCAGAAACAGCACCATCGACTGGCAAAAACGCACTCAGGCGCGGGCAAAAATGCGCACCATGATCAAACGTCTTTTGAAAAAATACAAGTACCCGCCCGATGATGTGCCGGAGGCTCTTCAAACCGTCATGAGCCAGTGTGAGCTGTGGGCGGATAATATCATGGATGTCAGGAAAAAGAGTTATTTGAATGATTCTTCCGGGGATGAGGGAGCCCTCAGAGCAGCGGAATATCCGGAACAATACGGGGTCAGCAGCTGATCATGGCAAGATGCTCTACCAGGGAAGGGAAATGGAATCCGCATCTGCCTGTTCCGGACATCGCCGGAGAGGCATATTCCCTCCGTTCGGATTTTTTCTCTTGCCAGACTGCGCCCCGTGTGGTTTACTGCGCCCCGCAACGGCAGAAACGCCTGAGCAGACAGCCCCATAGTGTAATTGGTAACACACCTGATTTTGGTTCAGTATTTCTAGGTTCGAGTCCTGGTGGGGCTGCCAATCCAACCCTCCTTCAAGGAGGGTTTTTTGTTGCCTTTTTTCAGGATTCATCCTCTTCCGGAGCAAGCTTGAACGCCATTCCCCCATCATCCGCACAGATTCTTGAAAATCCAGCAATCGTCCTGCCGCGCATGGAACATGCGGGGGTGGAGGGAAATGCCGGAAAGAAGGGTATTCCATGAGCATCGCACACACGGCATCCCGGGACGGTAAAAGCTCTTGCGTTACAGGGATTTTTTTGCATAATCCCCCGGCAGGAATGACGGAAAAACCTATACAACTTGGGCTTGCCGGTCTGGGAACGGTCGGTTCCGGCGTTTATGAAACGCTGTGCCGCAATCACGCCCTTCTGGAAGCCCGGAGCAAGATTCCTTTCAGGCTCAAGCGCATCGCCGTGCGCAACCTGGAAAAGCCCCGGGAAACCGTCGTTCCCCGGGAACTGCTGACGGACGATTGGCAGGATTTGGTAAACGACCCGGAGATAGACATCATTATTGAGCTGATTGGCGGAACGCGCCAGGCTTACGACCTGGTGACGCTGGCCCTCCGTGCCGGCAAGCCCGTCGTTACGGGGAACAAGGCTCTTCTGGCCGAATACGGAGCGGAGATTTTCAAGCTTTCCGCGGAAATGGGCACCCCTATTTATTTCGAAGCGTCCGCCGGCGGCGGCATCCCCATTATCCAGAGCTTGCAGAATTCCCTGATTTGCAACCACATCAATTCCATTGTGGGCATTATCAACGGAACGTCCAACTATATTCTCTCCGCCATGGGGGAACACGGGGCCGATTACGCGGACGCCCTGGCCCAGGCCCAGAAGCTGGGCTTCGCGGAAGAAGACCCCTCCCTGGACGTCAACGGCTGGGACGCCGCCCATAAGGCGCTCATCCTGGCGATGCTGGCCTACGGAACAACCATTTCCCCGGATAAAATTTACGTCAGAGGCATTGAGAATATCACCAGCCGGGATTTCGAATTTGCCAAAAAACTGGGCTATACCATCAAGCTCCTTGTCGTCATCCGCTACCATGAGGAGCAGGAAGACGCTCTGGAACTGCGTGTCCAGCCCTGTTTTGTCCATGACTGGCATATCCTGGCTTCCGTGAACGGCGTGTTCAACGCCATTTCCGTCAACGGGGACATTGTGGGGGAAACGCTGTTTTACGGCCGCGGAGCGGGCAAGAACCCCACCGCTTCCGCCGTCATCAGCGACATCATCACCGCCATGCGCGAAAGCCGCTATCCGGAATACCATACGGGCTTCAATCCCTATGCCAAGGCCTGCGGGATCATGCATATCAATGATACGGTCACTCCGTATTACGTCCGCTTCCAGGTAGCGGACCAGCCGGGAGTCATTGCGGAAATAGCCCGCATTCTGGCCACCTTCGGCATCGGCATTTCCGCCACCTCTTCCGCTCCCAGCCATATTGATGAAGGCGGAGCCCCCTGGAACGACCTCGTTTTCATCCTCCATTCCTGCCCGTGGGGCCAGCTCCAGAAGGCTCTGGAGGAAATAACCCGCATTTCCTGCGTGGCGGCGGAGCCCCGCGTCCTGCGCATAGAACATCTTCTTCCTCAATCCTAACCTACATATCATCCTGTTACATGGCTCTTATCGTTCAAAAATTCGGGGGCAGCTCCGTCGGCACCATTGACCGCATCCGCAATGTAGCGCGCCGCATCCATGAAACCGCCAGGGAAGGCAACCAGGTGGTCGCCGTCGTTTCCGCCATGAGCGGCGTGACGGACAAGCTGATCGGGCTTGCCAGGGAATTGTCTGAAACGCCTTGCGAACGTGAACTTGACGTGCTGATGGCCACCGGCGAACAGCAGTCCATCGCCCTGCTCTGCATGGCCCTGCATGAACTGGGTGAAAAAGCCATGTCCTTTACGGGGGCGCAGGCCGGAATCACCACCTTCGGCAGCCACACGCGGGGGCGCATTCACAGCATTGACCCGACGCTGATGAACAAGTACCTGCAGGAAGGCAACATCCTTATCTGCGCCGGCTTTCAGGGGGTTACGGAAGAAGGAATGGTCCAGACGCTGGGCCGCGGAGGTTCCGACCTCTCCGCCATCGCCATCGCGGCCGCTCTGAAGGCGGACGTGTGCCAGATTTTTACAGATGTGGACGGCGTCTATACCTGTGACCCCCGCGTGGTCAAAGACGCCAAGAAGATACAAACCCTTTCATATGACGAGATGCTGGAAATGGCTTCCAACGGGTCCAAGGTGATGCAGTCGCGTTCCGTGGAATTCGCCAAAAAATTCGGTGTCGTCTTTGAAGTTCGCAACTCCATGAACAACAACCCCGGTACAATCGTGCAAGAAGAAACCCCCTCCATGGAAGCCGTCGTCATCCGCGGCATTTCCATTGACCGCAACCAGGCCCGCGTCACCATTACCGGCATTCCGGACCAAATCGGCTACACGGCCCAGATACTGGGCGCCCTGGCAGAAGCGGAAATCAACCTGGATATGATTCTGGCCAATACTGCCCACGACGGCTATGTCCGCCAGTCCTTTACGATGCCCTCCAACGAACTGGGCCGCGCCCAAGCCGCCCTTAAACCGGTCATGGCCGCCCTCGGCTCCACCGTCAAGGTGGAAACGGAAGCGGGGCTGGCCAAGCTTTCCCTGGTCGGCATCGGCATGCGTTCCCACTCAGGCGTGGGAGCCACCGCTTTCAAGGCCCTGGCGGACGCCAACATCAAGACCGGCATGATTTCCACCTCGGAAATCAAGATTGCCGTGATGGTGGACGAATCCGATATTGAGGAAGCGGCCCGGGTCGTACATAAGGCGTTCAACCTGGGAGCCTGATTTTCTCAATATTTATCAACTCTCTTTTCCACGCCGGTTCACGTCCCCGTGAACCGGCTTTTTCATGCGGCAAAAAAAGCAGCCCCTTCCCGGAAAAGGAACGCCATCCCCCCGTTTCCTTCCAATTTTCGAAAGAAGGAAGGGCGTCTCTCTCCGCATGCTGTTGCGGGCGTAATGGCCGTCTCAGGAACACAGGAGAATGACGCCGCCCTTTCCCTGTTCCAGTTTTACCGGCTTGCCGCCTGCGTTTTTTCAGCGTTCACATAAAATCCATACCTTCAGGAACGGAAATTCTCCGGTTCTCCATGCAGGAAAGGGAAGTCCTTACAGGTACGGAGCAAAAAAAGCACAACAAACAAAAGGTTCATTTACAGGGGATCAACCGCCCCCCGCACCGCGCAGAGGCTGCCGCAGCCCATCCCTTCTATTGCACCCGTATCGTCTGCTCAATCAGTTCGTTCAGGCGCGGCGCAGTAATGCCGCCGACCATATCCTTCAGCTTCATCCCTTCCAGATACAGAACCGTCAGAGGGACGGCTTCCAGGCCATATTTGCGAGCTATGTCCGGATAGGCATCCGCATCAATCAACACGGCAAACGCCTTGCCGTCCTGCGATTCGGCATAAGATTTTACCGCCTGGACGTAATCCATGGCCGGGCGGCTCCACGAAGCGTAAAAAACAAGGAGCACCTTGCGGCCGGATAATTCCGTAAGCTGCCGCATGTCCTCACCCTTGTAATCCATCCATACGGGGGCCTTTTTCTTAGGTTTTGAAGGAGGGAGGACTTTTTTGGGAGGGTCAAACGTCCTTTCCAGAGGGCGCGGAGCGGGCTTTTTTTCCGCATAACGGGCGCGCCGTTCACTGGAATCGTCGCACCCGGTCAGGCCGGCCGCCAGCAAACCGCAGACCAATATGAACAAGCCCTGTTTCATCCGCAGGCAAGTATGCCCGGAGAAGGCGAATTTGCAAGCCTGAAACCCATCCCGCTTTTCGCGTTGCCCCTCCCCCTTCTTTCTGTTATGGTGAAAGTTGCATGAATGGCGTCCCTCCATTGGAATTCGCAGGGGTTTCCCACTGGGCGGCCATGGCCGTCCTCCTGGCGGCAGGAGCCTGCATCCTGGAGCTGGGGCAGTCCTACAAGAAAACCGTCAGAAACCGCACTACCTTCTGGCTGGGGGCGGCCTGCCTGTTCAGCCTGGTTCCCGACCTGGCCGCCATGCTGGCCGATGAACCGGAAAAGAACTGGACATGGATGCTCCCCCTGCATTTCTGCTCCGTCATGCAGGTGGTGTGCGCCCTGAGCCTGTGGATACCCTCCCGGCGGCTGCGCTCCGTGGCCTATTACTGCGTGCTGTGCGCCACCTTCCAGGGGCTGGTGACTCCTTCCGTGGCCCATGATTTCCCCTCATGGACGTATTTTGCCTTTTTCCTTTCCCACGGCGTGACAGTCATCACGGCGCTTTACCTGCCTCTGGCTCTGGAATGGAAGCCGGCGCGCTGGGACTTCCTGTGGGCTTTTTTGCTGGCGAATGCGTACCTGGTGGCCATTCATCCCGTCAACATGCTCCTGGGAACCAATTACGGGTTTACTGTGGCCACTCCCGCCGGAGGGTCCGTGCTGGATTTTCTCGGGCCATGGCCCTGGTACCTGCTGTGGATGCAGGTTCCAGCGCTGGCGCTGATGTATCTGCTCACGCTCCCCTTCCGCCGTTATCCCAGAGGCCGCACGGGCAGTTCCCTGTTCCGCCATTGAAAGGGAATCTTTTTTCCCTGCCCCGCCGCTTCCGACGGAATCCCCGCGAAAACGGGCCGCCCGTTTCCGGAAAAAAGAGCCCCGGAAAGTTCTTTATTGTATAATCGGCTTGAGGATGCCGATGTAGGTGTCCGATGTCCCTGTTCCGCGATAAATGGAATTAATCCTGATCTTGATGGTATGCACAGGCTGCCTGTAATACGGAGGCACGACGATCTGCGGAGTCCAGTCATCCCGCAGCGTGGCGTCAAAAGTATAAGTCCCGTTCAGCGTCACCTGAATGCCTTTGGGGCGGCTGAACATGGAGTAAGCAATATTCGGGTGCCTCCGGGCTTCCGAATCCTTTTCCGGGTCGGTCACCGGGGAAATGCCGGTCTCCAGCATGATTCCCAGCAGCCGGCCGGGTTTCCTGAGCCTGATTTCCAGGGTTTCCCCCTGGCCGTCCCCGGAAACGCTTTCCGCCCAATAGCCGGAACTTTTTTTCAGATTGTCCGGGGAACATGGAACCCCGTAGGGATCCCTGTCCAGGGTGGAGCTGGCAGTCACGTCATACTGGTCCGTCAGGACGCCCCTTTCTCCGCGGACGGTAATCCGCCCATCCTTGTCCAGCACCCACCCGGGCCCCGGAGTAAGCACCAAGGAGGGAGCGTAGGGCCTGCCGTCCGCTCCCAGCAGAGACCAGGTATAAACGCCTTTGGGCGTCGTCACGATGGATTTGGCATCCGCGGAGGGATCCAGCTTGACGGACTGGTTGGTCATCTCCGAGCTGTACACATTGACCACCGCCCTGGGGGTGCCCCCTGTCCAGGTCATTACCGGAGAGGTAAGCAGCGTCAGGCGCGGTTCCCCCATGTGGACCTTCGGTTCCGGCGTAATGGCAACGTCCTGCGTATAAGGAACGGAGAACTGGAAGGTAAGGACATGGATTCCCGCCTTGTTGGGAACCTGGGCCACCAGCCAGTGAGTTATGCCGGCAATGGGAAACATGGAGGGAGCGTCCGCCTGGAGATGCCGCCCCTCCACCAGGGAAAAATCACATTTCAGATCATCCACGGATGTGACGACGTCCTGCACCGCTTTCGTAAAAGGGAGGCTGCGTATGGGTTCCTGCCTGGCGGCATTGGCCTGTTCATCAGGCGGTTCGTACTGGAACGGCACGCCTACGGAAATGGTTTTCCCCCTGATTCCCCTGGGGATATCCAGCGCGCAGGTGTAAATGAGGAAGGCCTGGTGCTGCTTCAGGGAAACAGTAACGTCCAGCGCGTTCAGCCGGATTCCGTCCGCCTGCGTCAAATCCATGGGAACGGGCAAGCCGGGAACCGGAGCGATGCATTGAAAGGATATCTCCTGCTGGCGGGGGCGGTTCGCTTTTTCCGCGGCGGTCTGTTCCTTCTGCTGGGGTTCGGCGGCCATGCCCGGCACGCAGCATGCAATGCCGGCCAGCCAGATCAGGGTAGCCAATCTCATGGCCGTTAGATTAACGCGTGGCAGCCCGTTCATCAAGTCCATTTAGGGGAGGGGGAAAGGTCCCTTCGTACCCGCCCTTTTCCCTGAACAAACAAGGGCGGCCCTCCTTTGAACCAGCGACGCCCGCAGCAGGAAAACATTCGTTCCAAACTCCGGAATTGGTCGCTTCATGCCCTTGGAAGCGGGTTCCGGGGTTCCGCCGGGCCATCTTTCCGCTTCTCCGGCAGAAAGATGGCACATGACAGGTAAAAACCAACTGAGGGGCATCGGAGGGCCTTTCCTGCCAAAAACCAGCATAATTAACTCATTAACAACAATCGGCATCCATTGTTGCGTATTTGCAGAAAGACCGTGTTCTTCCGCTTTCCAGGCGCCGTTAACGTACTCTTATTACCAGGGTTTTTCATGAAAAGCCCGTTTCCGGGGGAGAGCCAAAACGCCCAGCCACCCCCACTTCGCCAAACAAAAAAAGAAGCATGCGGAAGACAGAAAAAATCACGCAAGACAGGAGAATTTTTTCTAGAAAACAGGACAAACAATACAATATATAGTGTATATAAAAAAATAATGTACAATATTTCCTTTTCATCAGGATTATTTTTCAGTAGATAATGCACACGCTACGCGCCGCCGCCCCATGACGAAGCGCAAGCCTACGGGATTATTCCCAAACCTTTCTTTTCTACTTCGCAATCCAATGACCACAGACAACTCGCAAACCATACTCAAACTGCGCACAGGCCAGGAAATCATCCTCCCCCAGAGGAAAGACCTGCTAGGCGGTTTGAAATTCACCAGAAGATTTTCACACAATGAAGTCCACCCCTATGATGAAGTGGACTGGACGCGCCGCGACGTCCGCATTATGGATTGGAAAACCGGCAAGACCATTTACGAGCGCCTGGGTCTGGAAGCTCCGGCCCACTGGGATGACAACGCCGTCAAAATCACGGCGGACAAGTACCTTTTCGGCAGTGAACCCGGCTCCCTGGAATATGAAGACAGCTTCCGCAATATCTACGACCGCATTTCCAATACCTATACCGTATGGGGATGGGAGGAAGGCTACTTCGCCACGCTGGAGGACGCGGAAATTTTCAATGAGGAAATCAAGGCCATGCTGGTGCAGCAGATATGGGCGCCCAACTCCCCCGTCTGGTTCAACATCGGCCACTGGGAGCAGTGGCGCTGGGGACGCCCGGACCTGAGGGAAAACTATACAGGCCACGGCAACAAGGCCTACCATACCAAAGGGACCAAGAACAATCTGAAAACCTTCATGGTCCAGTCTACGTATGAATACCCCCAGTGTTCCGCCTGCTTCCTGACGGAAGTGGGAGACAGCATGGAGGATATTCTGGACCACCTGACGACGGAAGGCCGTATTTTCGCGTCCGGTTCCGGAGTAGGCATCAACCTGTCCACCCTCCGGTCCTCCAAGGAGCCCATCAGCGGTAAGGGCCGCTCCTCCGGCCCCATCTCTTTCGACCGCGGCTGGGACCGCATGGCCGGAGCCATCAAATCCGGGGGCAAGACGCGCCGCGCCGCACGCATGGTCCTGATGTTCAGCGACCACCCGGATATTTTCGAATTCATCAATACGAAAAACCGCCAGGAAGACATCGCCAAGGTTATCCTGCGCGAACACAACGTGCATGTGGAGCTCAAGCAGATTGCGGAGACCAAGCTGGTTGCCGGCACTCCGGCGGAAAAGGCCGCCGCCCGCGTCATTCTTTCCCTTCCCCTGGCCACCCGGAACAGTTTTGACCCGCACATGGACGCCCTGCTGTACGGGGAAACGCTTTCCCACCAGAACGCGAACCATTCCGTTTCCCTGAAGGGGGATTTCTGGCAGGCGCTCGCCAATAACGGCAATACCTACACGCGCTGGGTCACGAATCCGGCCCACATCGAACAGACGTTCCGCGCCCAGGAACTTCTGGAAGCCATGGCCCAGTCCATCTGGGACAACGGGGAACCCGGCGTGCACAATAACGACGTGATCAACCTGTGGAATCCCGTCAAATCCATCGGCACCATCACTACGTCCAATCCCTGCTCGGAATACGTCTTCCTGAACAATACGAGCTGCAACCTTTCCTCCTTCAACGCCTATCGATTCCTGATCAAGGGAGAGGACGGCAAGCCCGTTTTTGATGCGGACGCCCTGACCCACGCCGCCCGCCTGGCCATGGTCTGCGCGGACCTGAATGTGGAACGCGGCGGCTTCCCGATTGAAGAAATCGCGGAGGGCACCTACAAGTACCGCACCACGGGCATCGGCTTCGCCAACGTGGGCGGCTCCCTGATGGCCCTGGGCGTGCCTTACGATTCCGACGAAGGCCGCTGGATTGCCTCCCAGCTTTGCAGCGCCCTGACGGCGGCCTGCTGGACGGCCTCCGCGGAAATGGGCGCGGAACTGGGTTCCTACGTGGAATACCCCGCCAGCAAGAAAGACCTGCTCGCCGTGCTGCGCCTGCACAACGCAGCCCAGAAACTGGCAAGCGCCCTGCCCTCCCAGAAGGACTCCAAGACGCTGGACGACCTGATTGAGAACATCATCGCCAATGCTGGAGGGATCCTGCCGGAAGCGCAGGGGCTCACCGCCTCCTATGCCCTGCATGCCTACCTCAAGAGCTTCAAGGCCCCCACCATGATGAACAGGGAGCGCATCGCCCCTGCGGCCAAGCTGGCGGAAGCCGCTTCCGACATGTGGGCGAAGGTGATCAAGGCCACGGCGCACCGCAACGCGTTTGTTTCCGTGATGGCACCCACGGGCACCATTTCCGCCCCGCTGGGCTGCTATGATGAAGGCACTACTTCCATTGAGCCGGATTACACGCTGGTGAAATGGAAGCAGCTGGCGGGCGGAGGCTCCCTGAAGATGTTCAACCGCCTGGCCCTGGAAGGCCTCCGCTCCCTGGGTTACCCGGAAGACTTCGTCAATGAAGCCGCTCTGGAAGTGGCGGGCCTGGACGGCCTGATTTCCGCGTTCCAGGGGAATATGGATTACGTCGTGAACCAGCTCATTGTGGACCCCTGCAATGACCAGGCCGGCCCCGTGCGCCTCGCGTGGCGCCGCCTGCTCTCCGGAACGGAATCCCGCAGTGAAATTCAGGAAAAAGTGGCTTATATCAGCAACCCGGCCAACATGGCCGTGCTGACGGCGGATGAACTCGCCGTAGTCAACGGAGCCGCCCATATTGAATCCATACCGTGGCTGAATAAAAAGGACCTGCCGGTCTTTGACTGCGCCGCCACCAACGGCAACGGCATCCGTGCCATTTCCCCCGCCGGCCATGTGCTGATGCTGGGCGCCCTCCAGCCCTTCATCTCCGGCGCGTGCTCCAAGACGGTCAACATGCCCGTCTCCGCCAGCGTGCAGGATATTTACGATTCCCTCATCATGTCCCACGAGCTGGGCGTGAAGTGCATCGCCATCTTCCGCGCCGGATCCAAGGCGAATGCCGTTTACGTGGTGGATACCCCGGAAACGCGCATGTTCAAGGCCAACCACGTCTGGGAACAGCTGGTGAATGCCGGATCGGACGCCATTGACGAAATCATCGCGGAGGCATCCAAGCCGCGCCAGCGCAAGCTGCCCGGCCGCCGTCTGGGCCAGACCGTAAAATTCTCCGTAGGCGGCCAGCTGACGGGCTACCTGACGGTAGGCGTTTATGCGGACGGCACCTGCGGGGAAGTTTTCGGACGCCTGGGGCAAGTCGGCTCCTTCGCCTCCGGCATGTTTGAAGCTTACTGCAAGCTCCTCTCCACCGCCCTTCAGTTCGGCGTGCCTCTCAAGGAAGTGGTCAAGGGTTTCCGCAATTACTCCTTCGAGCCCTCCGGGTTCTGCCGCGTGGGGGACGACACGGAGGCGGACACCTGCACGGAAATCCGCTCCTGCGCTTCCGTGGTGGACTTGATTGCCAAGATTCTGGCGTGGCTTTTCCCGGAAAGCAACGGCTACCGCCTTCGGGACGTATTCTCCATCCCCAGCGTCAGCCTTCCGGGCCAGGCTCCGGATACGACGGTAAGCGTGCTGCCCCCCCGCATCATCACCGCTCCGGCGCATCCCGCTACTCCGGCCCTGCCGGAAATTCCCGCCGGAAAGGTTCCGGAAGGAACAATGCTCAACGGCGCCTCCCTCTGCCCGCAGTGCCACTCCCTGGCCTATGTCCAGGACGGCAAATGCAAATCCTGCCGCTCCTGCGGATACAAGGACGGCGGCTGCGGTGAATAAACGGTAACCAGATCATTCCATACCCGCTCTTTCCAGGCGGAACCCGGCAGCCGCCGGGTTCCGCCTGGTGAATTTACGGAGAAGGCATTCTTTCCGGGAGAGACGGTTTTCCGGCCCTCCCGGCTCCCGCCCGGCATGAACTTTCCGGAAAGAAGCGAACGGAAACCGCCACGCGGGGAAAAGGAATGATAGGCGTTTGCCTTGAAATCCGGCAGCATTTCATTCATAGTCCGGCGCGTACGCCTGAAGCCGTTCCCACATTTTCCATGAAACCCTACTATACCCTGGCCGATCTTCTGGATGAAGAACATCCGTTTGACGCCGGGGAAATCGTTCCCGCCAGACTGGCCGTAATCGGTTTCCCCATTGCCCATTCCAAATCCCCCGCCATGCAGCAGGCCGCACTGGATGCGGCGGGCATTCGCGCCCGGTATATCCGCATCCAGGCCGCTCCGGAAGAATTCGGGGAGGTGGTGCGGCTCCTCAGGAAAAGGGGATTCACGGGGGCCAACGTTACGGTTCCCCACAAGCAGGCGGCCTGTTCCCTGTGCAGTGACACGGACGCCCTTTCCCGCGCTACCGGCTCCGTCAATACTCTTGTTTTCCAACAGGACGGTTCCGTCTCCGGATTCAATACGGACGGTCCGGGGTTCGCCCGCGCCATCCGGGAGGAATTTTCCGTGGATTTGCGCGATTTGAAAGTGGCCCTTCTGGGCTCCTGCGGCGGGGCCGGGCTTGCCCTGGCCTACACCTGCGCCATGCAGCGCTGCGAACGGCTGACGCTGGCTGGAAGATCGGAAGAAAAGCTTCAGGAGCTTAAAAAAAGGCTGAGTTCCTTTTTCATTGACGAACACAGGCTGGAAGGGGCCTCCGACCGCCTGGCGGCCCACCAGAACAATACGCCCCGTTTCAATGCCGCCGTGGAGGAAGCGGACCTGATCGTCAACGCCACCTCCCTCGGCCTGAAGCCTACGGACCCTTCCCCCGTCCCCCCTGCACTGCTTTCCGCCCACCATCTGGTTTATGATTTACAGACACATGACGATGCCTTCCAGATGGAAGCCCGCTTTCAGGGCGCCAGAGTTTCCAACGGCCTTTCCATGCTGGTTCACCAGGGGGCCCTTTCCTTTGAACGCTGGTTCGGCATCAAACCGGATATTTCCGCCATGCGCCAGGCTCTTGAACAAAAGCATGACTGACGGCACCCCCCATTTTAACGTACATGCTTTCCGGAACGCGCTGGTAGAATGGTTCAGGCGCGAAGGGAGGGATTACCCGTGGCGGCGGACAACGGATCCGTGGCACATCCTTGTTTCCGAGCTGATGCTGCAGCAGACTACCATTCCCACCGTTTTGGGAAGATATGACAGATGGATGCGCCAGTTCCCCACTCCGGCGCATCTGGCTGCCGTGGACGAACAGACGGCCCTGCGCTCCTGGGAAGGGTTGGGCTATTACCGCCGCGTGCGTTCCCTCCAGGCCATCGCCAGGGAAATCGTCAACGAATTCGGAGGGCGGTTCCCGGACAATGCGGAAGGGCTGAAACGCCTGCCGGGCATCGGCCCCTACACGTCGGGAGCGCTCCTCTCCTTCGCCTTCAACAAGGCGGCTCCCATTGTAGACGCCAATGTCGCGCGCGTCCTGGCCCGCATTGACAATTATTCCGTTCCCGTGGATTCCACGGAAGGCCAGAAATACCTGTGGAGCCGCGCGGAAAGCCTGGTGGATCCGGAACATGCCCGTGAATTCAATTCAGCCATCATGGAACTGGGGCAAACCTGCTGCAGCATCAGTTCTCCGGACTGCCTGCTGTGCCCCGTGCGCCCCTTCTGCTCTGCGGAACGGCCGGAAACGCTTCCCGTCAAAAATCCCAAGCCTCAAGTCACCCGGGTGGAACACCACGATATTCTTTACATCCGCGGCAAATCCGTCCTGCTGGCCAAATGCCCGGAAGGCAAGCGCCATGCCGGTATGTACCGCTTCCCCCAGAGGGAGGACGAGCACACCCTTTCCCTGCCCCATGTCCTGAAACAAACCTACAGCATTACCCGCTACAGGGTGACCCGCTACATCCACCATGTGACGGATACGCCTCTCCTCAGGGAAGGAGAGGAATTCGTGCCGCTGGACAAAATCCACGGGCTGCCCATGGCCTCACCGGACCGCAAGGCACTGAACTCCCCCGCCCTCGGCAAACTGCTGGACCATATCAGATGAATGACAGATTGACGCCGGAACTTGTCCTCTCCGCCTACTGCCAGGGGTGTTTTCCCATGGCGGACCCGGAAACGGGAGAAATCTCCTTTTACGAACCGGACCCGCGCGCCCTGATTCCGCTGGACGACCGCTTCCACATCCCCCACGGCCTCAAACGGGCTTTGAATAAAAAACCCTTTGAACTCCGAATGGATACCGCTTTTCCGGAGGTGGTCCATGCCTGCGCCCGGACGGACCAGCCGGAAGAACAATGGATAGACGGACAGATTGAAGAAGCATATGGCAAGCTTCACGAGATGGGCTTCGCCCACAGTGTGGAATGCTGGGACGAGGAAGGGCTGCAGGGAGGCCTGTACGGAGTAGCCCTGGGGAAGGCTTTTTTCGGGGAAAGCATGTTTCACCGGAAAACGGACGCCAGCAAGATCGCCCTGGTGGCCCTAGTGCAATACCTGCGGGCGCATCGGTTCCTTTTTCTGGATACCCAGTGGACTACGCCGCATCTGCTGAAATTCGGAACCTATGAAGTGCCGGCCAGGGAATACCGGAAGCTTCTGAAAAGAGCGCTGGAAGGAGCGTAGCCCGCGCCTCCCTATGCCTCATCAACTTATTTTTCCTCCAACGGCGGCAGAGTCTTGATGATGCGTACCGTCTCCATGCTTACCCTGATTACACGCTTCAGCAAATCAAGGATATACCGGGGGTTATCATGTTCCCGGCACCAGTCGTTGGGATCGTTCAGAATACCGCTCTCCTTGTCCGTCTTGACCTGATAACGTTCCATGACCCATTCGATAGCCGGTTTGCCATTGACGATGTAGTCATAGGCCTCCAGAGGTATCCCCTTAATAACAGTGCTTTTATTGTAAATAATAATGTCTTTGACTCCTTTTTTGGGGAATTTCATCTTCTCAACGGCATCATCCCCATGGCTTTCTTCCGTAACCGGCCAGGGGTCTACCGTTTCATAATTCAAATGCCACTGCGCCAGTTCCCTCCCGGCCTTACTGAATGCCCAGAAATCTTTCGCATAAGGAATCCGAGGCAATTCCTTTTTCAGGTTGCTTTCAAAGCGTTCCCGGTATTCAGGCGAATGCAGGATGCCGTAAACGTAGTAGAAAATGTCTTCCCGGGTAATCTTGGAGTCTCCGTAAACCTGCCGGAACTGGCTCCAGGCAAAATCCGTGATGGCATTGCGGCGGATGTAGTCACCCTTACGCTCATCCAGATTCAAACCCAGAGCATTCTCTGACTTGTCTTTCTTTTCATACCAGTAAAGCGGGAAACATTGGGCATCACCATTTACATGCAAATCGCACAAAACATCTGATATAACTACATTAAACTGTTTTTTACCACCTGGAGCAGGCAAACAAATCACCAGATTTTCATGCTGTTCCGTCGGGAAAAGTTTGGGCTGCTGATATACCATCTCATTCCACATCCTGTCGAAATAAAGATTGGCTTTGCAAAATGGCCGATACAATGCCGGGCGAATATGGGCTGCCGAAAAACAAGTCTGTTTTTTGTTCTTCACATTGGTCAGGGCAGCCCTTGTCCAGCTGATGGATTCGGGATCATAGGTCACCTCCGGTTGATTTAAATGGACATTGTAAAAATCAATGGTCTTTTTCATGTTCCGTTCCAAAGCAGAACGGGAAAAGTTATAGCACCAGGCATCTCGGGCCGTAGCCAAACCTCTTGAAAAAATATTGAAGATGGCTTTGCTGGTTGATTTTCCCTTGGTCTCCTTATCGCCTATGGGCATAAAGTTACTGAAACCGGGGTCACGATGGAAGATCCAGTCGCCGTGTTCGTCAGGTGTCAGCTCTTTCCAAGAGATGGAGTCGATGTCTTTGAAATTCCTGATGATGGAAAGCTTTTCTTCCCGGGAAAGATAGTCGCCGATATCGTAATAAAAGAGCCTGCCCGAGCCGGAATGCCCTTTCTTCTTCACGAGAATAGTGATGGCGACAGGAGTCCGGCTGCCGGAACCAAAGACATTCCCTTTTTCTTTTTGTCTCTGAATTCCTGATGTTCGAGCATTCCCTCGAAGATTAAAACAGTAAACTGAAGAAAATTCATCTAACAACGTCTTGCGGAAACCATTCATGGCGTTGTTGTCAATGAATGAGCCATTCGTCACAAAGGCGACAATGCCGTCTTCCGTAATGCGGTCGCTGGCCCAGCGGAAGGCACGGATGTAGGAGTCGTAAAGGCTGTTTTTATTGGTCGCTTTCGTGCCTTGTACATAAGTTGTTTCAATGCGGGCATCCAGAGCGGGATAATCTTGATTCTGATTATTGTCATTGGCGGATTTCTGCCCTACGGAATAAGGGGGATTAGCCATGATGACGCGGATGTCCTGACTGTTCAGGCGTTGGACGCGTTCGGCATTTTCAGAGAACATTTCGCTGAGAAAATCTCCTTTTTCGCCCATCTGGAAGGTGTCCGTCAGGCACAGGCCTTCAAAGGACTCGTAATCCCGGGTCTTCATAACGCCGTGATAGGCTTCTTCGATGTTCACGCAGGCAATGTAATAGGCCAGCAGGACAATTTCACAGGCAAAGAGTTCTTTCCTGTATTTACGGGGCAGGTCTTTCCTGCTGATCAGGCCGCTCTGAAGCAGACGCACGATGAAGGTGCCCGTTCCTGTAAAGGGGTCCAGAATGCGCACATTGTTTTCCGCAAGGCCTTTGGACAGTCCGAATTCCTTCTTAAGCGCCGCATGAACGCTGTGAATGATGAAATCCACAATTTCAATGGGGGTGTACACGATGCCCAGTTTATCCGCCATGCGGGGGAAGGCATTCTTGAAGAATTTGTCGTACAGTTCCACAATGACTTTCTGCCGGCCTTCCGCATTGTCAATGCCCGCGGCGCGTTCCTTGACGGATTCGTAAAACTGGGTCAACTTTTTTGCATCCTCTCCGGAGGTTTTTTCCTGAATCAGTTCCAGCATTCTGTTCATATTGCGGGATACGGGGTTTTGCTCCGCAAAAGGATAGGAATCAAACAGGGCATCGAATACCGGGCGAGTGATCACCTGCTGAGCCAGCATTTCAATAGCATCATCCCGCGAAATGTTGGGATGGATATTGTTGCGCAAGCCGGACAGAAAGGAGTCGAATTCCCGCGCTCCGTGCCCTTGTTGAAGCAGGTCGTCAATAGAGGCCATCTGCCGTTCGGCAATCACGGCGATGTCTTTGGCCCAGGTATCCCAATACCGCCGGTCACCGCATTTTTTGACCACCCGCGCCAGGATGGCTTCACGCCATTCGCCCACAGGGAAAAGCCACGTGCCGGAGCCGGAATCCCCGCCCGCTTCGGCTCCGTCCCCTCCTTCGCCTCCGCTATCTTTCCTACGGCGGCGCTTATCCGTGCCTTTTCCCGTTCCATCCACTACGTCAATAATGGAGCTGCGGCCTTTGTTGAGGTCTATCTTGTTGATTTCCGCGTTGAAGCGGTCATCATGGGCGCGAAGAGCCTGAAGAACGTCCCAGACGACACCGTATTTTTCATCATTGTCCAGCACTTCCTCCGGCGTTTTCCCTTCCGGAATGCCGATGGGGAGAATGATGTAACCGTATTGCTTGCCGGGGGAACGGCGCATCACGCGGCCTACCGATTGAACGATATCCACCTGGGAACGCCGGGGGGAGAGGAACATGACGGCATCCAAAGCAGGAACATCCACGCCTTCAGACAGACACCGGGCGTTGGAAAGGATGCGGCAATGGCGTTCCCCGGCATCGTTTTTGAGCCAGCCAAGAAGGTCATTGCGTTCCTGCGTATTCATCGTTCCGTCGACGTGCCTGATTTCACAAGGCAGGAAGCTTTCCCTGCCCTGTTCCTTAACCGCAATCTGATCGACAATCACGTTCATTTGATTGCAAATTGACTTGGAGTCGGCAATCCGCCCGGCAAAGGCCACGGCGCGCCTCATCGGGACAGGATCAAAAGCAAGCGTATCTTCATCTGGTTCCTCAGCAGGCAGAGAGTCCTGTTCCGGTTCATCCTGCGGAGCGGAATGGACAATGCGGTACATTTTCTTGCGGAGGCCGTTGTAACAACCCAGCAGTTTGACGGCATCATCAAGTTTCAATTCATTGCCGTCATCCTGAAGTTCTTTCTTGAAGACCTCCCTGACATAAGCCTCATCCACGCACAGGACAAGAACCTTGTAATCGGAAAGAAGATTTTCCCGAACCGCGCGGGAAAAAGGCAGACGGTGAAATTCCGGGCCATAGGTCACCAGATCATCCATGGAGGCGACAATAGCCCCGCCCTCTTCCGCCTTCTTTTTGCTGCTTTCCGTATAAATGCGGGGCGTAGCAGTCATGTACAGCCTCTTGCCCGCTTTCAGAAAGCCGGCATCATGCACCCGGACGAATGCGGATTCATCGTACCCGCCCTTTTTTTCATTCTTCAGGGAAACGCCCGTTGTGCGATGAGCTTCGTCACAGATGATGAGATCGAATTCCGGAAGATTTCCAAGCTTCTGAGCCTTGCTGATGACCTCAATTGACTGGTAAGTGGAAAAGACAATAAGCATCCCCTCTTTCCTGCTCCAAAAAGCGTATTGCCGGGCAACGCTTTGTGGATCAGTGCATGCTGGCGCCGGAAGGTCATTCGCAGTCAAATCTCCCGAATCATCAAGGGAGGAAGCTCTGGAATCCGAACATACCGCAATGGAATACATGGGGCATCCGCATTGGGCCGTCCACTCCCGCAAAGATTGGGACAAAAGGGCGATGCTGGGAACAAGAAATAAAACAAGCCCCTTGCCCTGAGTATATTCCTCAGCCAGCTTCAGCGCCGTAAAGGTTTTTCCCGTTCCGCAGGCCATAATGAGTTTGCCGCGGTCTTGCGTCCTGAATCCTTCCAGAACCTTGTCAATGGCTTCCCTTTGGTGGGGGCGAGGCTGATGCTTTTGTTGCAAAGGCATTTCAACGCCGTGAGTTTTAGCGCACGCAGCCCAATCAATGGGGGAGTTTTCCAGATCGCTTAAGGATATCCGGGAACAGGGAATGGATTGCGCGTCTATCGTTTCGGAAAGAGGCAGATTCCATTTGTCCGTTGTCGCGACAATCATACCGCTGGCGAATGGAAGCCTCCCCAAGTCTGTAGGCCACTGCATGTGAAGGCTCGCAAAAAAGGTGCCGACATCGGGCAAAGCCAGCAGGTGATTTTCATCATAGCATTTGCATTGGATGGCGCAGTATTCCCCGGAAACGGCTTCCCGCGCCACAAGATCAATCCCCTGGTCGATTTTCCCGTTGCGGTAAGGCCAGTCCATCCACATCCATACTTGTGAAAACCGGACGCGATAAACTGGATCAGTTTCGAGATAACGTTTAACAAGAAGCTCAAAACGAGTTCCTTTGTCTTTTTCGGTGATGGAGGCTTCTCTGATGGAAGCCAGTATTTGACGAAAGGGAGATTGCATATACAGAGAATAAAAGCGCAATGTGAAAACAGGATAACAGATAAACACCTGTGGAAAAGAGCAAAAAGGCCGCATCTTCATCCTCCATGCTTCTTTTTTCTCCACGATTTTAAAAAAGGGAGAATAAATGGAAATAAAAAGCCCGTGGTTCCGAAGAACCACGGGCTTTTTATTAACCCTTAACAAAAAGGTTTATTCCTGTTCCAGAGCAGCCTGGGCCGCGGCCAGACGGGCGGTCGGGACGCGGTAGGGCGAGCAGCTCACATAAGTCAGGCCCAGCGTGTTGCAGAACTTGACGGAAGCGGGGTCGCCGCCGTGTTCGCCGCAGATGCCCAGCTTGATGTCCGGGCGGGTGGAGCGGCCGAGTTCCACGGCAATCTTCATCAGCTTGCCGACGCCGTTCTGGTCAATGGAAGCGAAGACGTTCTTCTTGATGATTTCCAGTTCCTGGTACTGCGGCAGGAAGGAGCCGGAGTCGTCGCGGCTCATGCCCAGGCCCGTCTGGGTCAGGTCATTGGTGCCGAAGGAGAAGAACTGGGCGGTTTCCGCGATTTCGTCAGCCGTGACGGCAGCACGCGGGATTTCAATCATGGTGCCGACGAGGTAGTCCACTTTGACGCCTTTTTCCTCAAATACCTGCTGGGCCACCTTGTCAATGATGGCTTTCTGGATGTCCAGTTCCTTCTTGAAGGCCACCAGGGGAACCATGATTTCAGGCACCACGGCAAAACCTTCTTCCTGGGAGACTTCCACAGCGGCTTCAAAGATGGCGCGGGCCTGCATTTCCGTGATTTCCGGATAGGCGATGCCGAGACGGCAGCCGCGGTGGCCGAGCATCGGGTTGAACTCATGGAGTTCGGACACGCGGCGCATGATGACTTCCACAGGCATGCCGATTTTCTGGGCCAGGTCAAGCTGCTGTTCCTTCGTCTGGGGAAGGAATTCGTGCAGGGGCGGGTCCAGAAGGCGGATGGTGCCCGGCAGGCCCTTGAGCGCCTTGAAGATGCCCTTGAAGTCCCCCTTCTGGTAGGGAAGGAGCTTGGAAACGGCGGCTACGCGGTCGCTCTTCTTGGTGGAGAGGATCATTTCACGGACGAAGTCGATCCGGTCCCCCTCAAAGAACATGTGTTCCGTGCGGCAGAGGCCAATGCCGGTGGCGCCGAAGGCGATGGCGGTTTCCGTCTGCTTGGGAGAGTCCGCATTGGTGCGCACTTTCATTTTGGTGCAGTCGTCGCACCACTGCATGAGCTTGGCGAAGTTCTGGTAGGTGCGGCTGTCTTCCGGCTTCATGGTCTTGGAAATCAGGACCTGGATGATTTCAGAGGGGGAAGTTTCCACCTTGCCGGCGTATACCAGGCCGCTCGTTCCGTCAATGGAGAGGTAGTCACCTTCGCTGATGGTTACGTCGCCAACGGAAACGGTGCGGTTGTTGTAATCCACAATGATTTCATCCGCGCCGCAAACGCAGACTTTGCCCATCTGGCGGGCAACGAGGGCGGCATGGGAGGAAACGCCGCCGCGGGCGGTCAGGATGCCTTCAGCGGCAATCATGCCGCGCAGGTCTTCCGGAGAGGTTTCCAGACGGACCAGCAGAACCTTTTCACCTCTGTCCGCGGCTTCCACACAGCGTTCCGCGTTCAGGTAGATGCGTCCGGTGGCGGCGCCGGGCCCGGCGGGAAGACCGTGGGTCAGAACCTTGGCACTCTTGATGGCTTCACGGTCAAAGATGGGGGTCAGCAGCTGGTCCACCTGGTCCGCAGGAATGCGGCGCACGGCGGTTTTCCAGTCAATCAGGCCCTGTTCCACCATTTCACAGGCAATGCGGAAAGCGGCCACGCCGGTGCGCTTCCCGTTGCGGGTCTGGAGCATGTAAACGGTACGATCCTGAATGGTGAATTCAAAGTCCTGCATGTCATGGAAGTGGTTTTCCAGCACTTCGCGAATGCGCACCAGTTCATTGAAGGCGGCGGGCATCACTTCATGAAGGGCAGCAACGGGGGCGGGCGTACGCACGCCGGCCACGACGTCTTCACCCTGGGCGTTCATCAGGAATTCGCCATAGAATTCGTTTTCGCCGGAGGCGGGGTTGCGGGTGAACGCCACACCGGAACCGGATTCCTCACCCGTGTTGCCGAAGACCATGGCCTGCACGTTGACGGCGGTGCCCCATTCGGACGGAATGCCGTATTTCTGGCGGTACACGATGGCGCGGTCATTGTTCCAGGAACCGAACACGGCGCCAATGGCTCCCTGAAGCTGTTCCCAGGGGCATTCCGGGAATTCATGGCCGGTGCGTTCCAGCACCAGAGCCTTGAAGCGGGAGACAAGTTCCTTCAGGTCATCGGCGGAGAGCTTGGTGTCTTCCACGTCCTCGCTGCCAAAGCGTTCTTTCTTGATGGCGGCGATGGCGGTTTCAAAGGGTTCGTGGTCTTCATCCGGGGTTTTCTGCACACCCAGCACCACGTCGCCGTACATCTGCACGAAGCGGCGGTAGCAGTCCCAGGCGAAGCGGGGGTTGTTCGTAGCCTTCACCATGGCTTCCACGGATTTTTCATTCAGGCCAAGGTTCAAAATCGTGTCCATCATGCCGGGCATGGATTCACGGGCACCGGAACGCACGGCCACCAGCAGGGGCATAGCTTCCGTATCGCCGAACTTGCGTCCCAGTATCTGTTCCATTTTGGCAATGCCTTCCTTGACCTGCGCGTCAAGCTGGGCGGGATAAGTGCAGCCGTGATCGTAGTAGTAAGTGCAAACCTCCGTAGTGATGGTGAATCCGGGAGGGACAGGAAGGCCGATGCGGGCCATTTCCGCAAGGTTGGCGCCCTTGCCGCCCAAAAGATTTTTCATGCTGCCATTGCCGTCGGCGGACCCTCCGCCGAAAGAATAGACGAATTTGTCAGTAGATGCGCTGCACGCGCAGGAATTGGTGGACATATCGATTATTGTAGTCGAATTAATGATTCTGCCCAAACATCGACCAAAGGAGCCAACAAAAGACCCAATAGCGAGTTAGGGTCGAATAAGGATGCCTTCGGCCCTTTGCTTTGTCAATTCGAAATTGTACGGAAAACAAAAATATTTTTCAGAGTTTTTGGGGAAAAGAATGCATGCCAAAACCCTGCTTTTCCAGCCTGTCCCGTCCGGAGCCGCTCTTCCTCCGGGCAACGCCGCTTCCTGTTTTCCGGCGGCCCCGGAATTACCTGGAAAGAAAAGCGCAGCGAGTTTCTTTTCATGGCTGCCCGGAAAAGAAAAACGGACGCTTATCAACCGGATAAGCGTCCGCCGGAAATAATATGCCCTGTTTTTTATGCCTTGCAGAAGGTATCTTCATCCGCACAGTCAGCCTGAACCCACTTGACGGAGGAATCACCGGAAGCTATATGCACGAGGCAATGGTACACGGCTTCCTGGTCCGCATCCAGCCGGGCAGCCATCTGGGCGGCGGTTTCCGGGGCGGTTCCCAGAGCCCCCCTTACCCTGCCCAGCAGGGCCAGGAAGGAACCCGCCGCTTTTTTGCCGGCTTCCACGCCTGGCTGGTGGTAGGCGTTGATGTTGACCAGGGAAGCATAGAAGGAGACGGCGCGCTCAAACAGGGCAATCAGCATGCCGAGCGTTTTGGCGTTCACCTCCGGAATGGAAATGGTGATGGAGGAACGGCCGGATTCCGCCAGCGCCTGGCGGGTGCCGCGCAGGAAGCCCTGGAGGAAGTCTCCGCAGGTGGCGCCCGCCTCCACTTCCACCGCATCCGCGGAACATTCGCGCACTTCAATGAAGGTGGCGAAGAAGTTGTTCACGCCGTCACGGAGCTGCTGCACATAGGCATGCTGGTCCGTGGAGCCCTTGTTGCCGTACACGGAAATGCCCTGGCAGACTTCGTTGCCCTCCAGGTCCAGCCGCTTGCCGAGGGATTCCATAATGAGCTGCTGGAGGTATTTGGAGAAGAGCACCAGGGCATCCTTATAAGGGAGAACCACCATATCCTTTTCCCCCTTGCCGCCGGTGGCCTTGTACCAGGCCAGCGCCAGTTTCATGGAGGCGTTGCATTTCACGCAGTCCCGGCGGGTCTTTTCGTCCATCAGGCGCGCGCCTTCCAGCAGGTCATCCACGTTCACGCCCTGAAGCACGGCGGGAACCAGCCCCACCACGGACATGACGGAGGTGCGGCCGCCCACCCAGTCTTCCATCGGGAAACGCCTGAGCCAGCCTTCCGCCTCAGCCGTTTTGTCCAGCCGGGAACCCGTTCCCGTGACGGCGACCGCCTGGGGTGCGAATTCCAGCCCGTTCTTCCTGAAGAAGTCCTGGGCCACCAGCATGCCGTTGCGGGTTTCCGGCGTACCGCCGGATTTGGAAATGACAATGACAAGCGTTTCTTCCAGAGGGAGGGATTCCAGCACCCGGTACATGCCGTCCGGATCCGTGTTGTCCAGAAAGAACATGTCCAGCCCTGCCGCCGGAATGGCATCCGCCACCAGCTCCGGGCCAAGAGCGGAACCTCCGATGCCGATGATGAGGGCGGCGGAATATTGTTCCGCGCGGGGAGGCGTTATTTTGCCGTCCAGAACGTCCCGTCCGAAGGCTTTGACGTCCGCCAGGGGGCCGTCAATGGCGGCTTTCAACTCCGGCGTGGGAGCTAGGGAGGAGTTGCGCAGCCAGTAGTGCCCCACCATGCGTTTTTCATCCGGATTGGCGATGGCGCCGGATTCCAGCGCCTTCATGTCGGCAAACGCCCTGTCTATCCGTCCCTGCATGGAAGACAGGAATGCGTCGTCCAGCGGAAGTTTTGAAAAATCAAGGGAAATGCCCAGTTCAGGGTAGCGAACGAGTTGTTGTGCGTATAAGCTCATGATGGTCATGGATTGGAAAAAGGGTTACCGGAGTTTTTTCAGGATGCTTTTGGCCTGCACGTCGCCCTGGTCCGCCGCTTTCTGGAACCATTCCCGGGCTTTGGCCATGTCCTTGGGCAGGCCGAAACCGGTCTGATACATCACGCCCAGGTTGTATTGCTCCGAGGCATAGCCTTCCGCAGCCGCCCGGCGGCGCGTGCGGGACTGTTCCCTGGCTTCCGCAGCGGTAAGGCCCAGAACCCGCGCCGCGTCCGGCCACGCGGCTCCGAATCTGGAAGCGGAAGGGGCATAGCCGGCGGCTCCGGCCTTGCGGTGCATTTCCTCCGCTTTTTTCTTATCCCTCTTCACGCCGTATTTGCCCTGGTCATACAGAAACGCCATGCCCCAGTAGCCACGGGGGCAGCCCAGCTCTGCCGCCTGCTGGAAGCATTCAAAGGCATCTTTATATTTTTTGGAACCCATGGCGCGCACGGCGTCGGAAATATGGAGTTCCGCCTCCTTCAAGCCTGGGAATTCCGGAATAGCCGCCCATTCCCTTTTCAGTTCCTCCCTGTCCCTTTTGGACTTGGGAGGCATGCCGGACGGACCGGAAAAACGGAAAAGGGGGAAGTAGCCCTCCATGGCTCCCATGTTGCCCAGGCCGGACATCAGAAAAACGCCGGGAGAGACCTTCCACATGTGCATGTACTGGATGCGGCCTTCCTGAAGGGATTCCCTGGCCACCCACTCCGGCATGTTCGCCGGTTCCCCGAATTGTTCCGTCAGGCCCACCAGAAGAGCCTTATAGGCGGATTTCAGCCTGGTCTCATATTCGGAACCGCGGTATTTGCTCCGGGAGTAGAGGACAACGGCCCTCAAGCCGCCGGAGGGGTCATAGTCAAAGTTCAGGGAAAAAGTCTGGCCGCCTATGGACTGCCTGGTTTTAAACACGCCGTTGAGCCCGGTGCGTGAAAGGAGGGCGTCCGTGGGCGGCCCTTCAAGCTGCTTGCTCCGCCTCAGGGTTTTCAGCACCTGGTCCTTGTCCATCCCCACCTCCAGTCCCTCATAAAGGGCGGCAAGCAAAGGGGAACATGTGAGAGCGAAGAGTCCAGCAACATAGGCTAGTTTTTTCATAGAAAAAGCAATTGGGCGGTTTTCTACCAGACCGGAAGAGTTTTCAAAAGGATAAAATGCGTCAGCGATGGAGAGGAAAATTTTTCATAAAATATTCATTTCCAGTCTACCCACAGTCTTTTCAAATAATCCTCCCCGGAGAAATCCGGGGGCATGGGGTCATGGGTCAGGCGGAAACCGGGAACGGCACGGGCCACCATCCTGCGGAAGTCCTCGTGGCCCAGCTTGCGGCAGTTGCTGGTGCACAGCATCCAGCCGCCCGGTTCCAGGCATTCGCGAGCCAGGGCCACCAGCTCCCCGTAGTGGGATTCCACCCGGAACACCTTTCCGCGGTCATCCCGGGAAAACGTGGGAGGATCCAGAATAATGCCGTGAAAGGTGCGGCCCTGCCTGGCGAACCGTTCCAGCCAGCGGCGCGCGTCCCCCTTGCAGAAATACTGGGCAGAGGGGTCAATGCCGTTCAGCATGAAATTTTCCCTGGCCCAGTCCAGGCACGGCTGCGCCAGATCCAGCGTGGTTGTCTGCGCTCCTCCCAGGGCCGCATAAACGGAAAAGGCTCCCGTATAGGCAAAGGTATTCAGCACCCTCATGCCCGGAGCGCTTTTTTCCCTCACCCGGCGGCGGTGGTCGCGCTGGTCCAGAAAAATTCCCTGGGAATAACCGGCGGACATGTCTATTTTGAAACGCACTCCCTGCTCCAAGGCCGTGAATTGCAGGGGAAGGAGCGGCCCGGCGATCTGGACGGGCGCTTCTTTCTGGTTTTGTTCCAGTTTTTTGTGGAATACGGGCATGCCCGTATCCCGGAGTTCGCTTTCCAGGTCTGCAGGAATGGAACAGCCGCGTGTGGAGACGAGAATACGATCCGCCATCTGATCCACAAAGACACCGGGGATTCCATCCCCTGCCCCGTCCATGACCCGGAACATATCCGTATCCGGCGGAATCAATTCCCTGTTGCGTTCCACGCAATGATGATAATTTCTCTCCACGGCGGAGCAAAGAGTAACGGATGAAGAACGTTCCCGCAATGTCAAAGAAGCAGGAGCCTTATTAGCAAGAGTTCCGCCAGGGAAAAACGGTCACCCGGACAGCCCTCCTTCACCAAAAGAGACATTAAAAAACCGCCTGCAAGGCAGAACCTTGCAGGCAACAACATTTTTAACTGCCGGAAAAGAGGTTCTTAATCTCTTCGGCGGCGGCGAGCCATCAGGGCCGCCAGCCCCAGCAGGTTCAGGGATGCCGCAGCCGGTTCCGGTACAGAAACAGTCTTGGCAGGAGTTTCCGGAAGCAGAGAACTGTTAAAATCAAACAATACAGCAGCAGCACTCGCGGAAAGAGCGGATATCACATCCAACACAGAAATAGAGGCGATTTTTCTTATAAATAGCAGGTAAACAGCAACTTATTGCAGTCAATCCGCTCACAAAAAAAGAGGCCGGATTTTTCATCCGGCCTCTCGCAACAGGTATTTACCTGATAAACAGGAAATTCCGTTTAGTCAGCGTACTGTTCGTTAAGAGCTTCCATGATTTCCCTGGAAGCTTCCGGAATGTTGGTGCCCGGGCCGAAGATGGCCACAGCTCCGTGTTCCTTCAGGAAGTCATAGTCCTGGGCGGGAATAACGCCGCCGCAGAAGACTAGGATATCCGGACGGCCCTGCTTGGCAAGTTCCTCCACCAGGGCGGGAAGGAGAACCTTGTGGCCGGCGGCCAGAGAGCTCATGCCGATCATGTGCACGTCGTTTTCAATCGCCATTTTGGCAGTTTCCTCCGGCGTCTGGAAGAGCGGGCCCACGTCCACGTCAAAACCGAGGTCGGCATAGGCGGAGGAGACCACCTTGGCGCCGCGGTCATGGCCGTCCTGGCCCATTTTGGCGACGAGGATGCGGGGACGACGCCCCGTGCGTTCGGCGAAGTCATCCGTCATCTTGCGGACTTCCTCCACCAGCGGATCTTGACCATAGGATTGAGCGTACACGCCGGTAATGAGTTTGATTGGTGCTTTATGACGCCCGAAGTGTTTTTCCAGGGCGGAGGAGATTTCACCCAGGGAGGCGCGGGCCTTGGCCGCCTTGATGGCAAGGTCAAGGAGATTGCCTTCCCCCGTGCGGGCGCATTCGGACAGGGCTTCCAGCGCGGCTTCGCACGCGGCGGAGTCCCGTTCCGCGCGCAGTTTCTGCAGGCGGGCGATCTGGGCTTCCCGGACGGTGGTGTTGTCCACTTCCAGAATATCGATCTGGGCTTCCTGTTCCAGGCGGTATTTGTTAACGCCGATGATGGGTTCCTTTCCGGAGTCAATGGCGGCCTGGCGGCGCGCTGCGGCTTCTTCAATGCGCATCTTGGGCAGCCCGGTTTCAATGGCTTTGGCCATGCCTCCGAGTTTTTCCACTTCCTGAAGGTGGGCCCAGCCCTTGCGAATGAGCTCATTGGTCAGGTATTCCACATAGTAGGAACCGCCCCACGGGTCGATTACCTTGCAGATGGTGGTTTCATCCTGAAGATGAAGCTGGGTGTTGCGGGCGATGCGGGCGGAGAAGTCCGTCGGCAGGGCAATCGCTTCGTCCAGGGAGTTCGTGTGCAGGGACTGCGTATGGCCGCAGGCGGCGGCCAGGGCCTCAATGCAGGTGCGGGTGACGTTGTTGAACGGGTCCTGTTCCGTGAGGGACCAGCCGGAAGTCTGGGAGTGCGTGCGCAAGGCCAGGGACTTCGGGTTCTTGGGATTGAACTGCTTGATGAGTTTGGCCCACAGCACGCGGGCGGCGCGCATTTTGGCCACTTCCATGAAGTAATTTTTGCCCTGAGCCCAGAAGAAGGAAAGACGCGGCGCGAAGGCGTCAATGTCAATGCCCGCCTTGATCCCGGTGCGGACATATTCCAGGCCGTCCGCAAGGGTGTAGGCCATTTCCAAGTCCGCCGTAGCGCCGGCTTCCTGCATGTGGTAGCCGGAGATGGAAATGGAGTTGAACTTGGGCATGTACTTGGAGGTGAACTCAAAGATGTCCGCAATAATCCTCATGGAGGGATCAGGCGGGTAAATGTAGGTGTTGCGCACCATGTATTCCTTGAGAATGTCATTCTGGATCGTGCCGGAGAGCTGGTCCAGCGTGCAGCCCTGTTCCTGGGCGGCGACGATGTAGAAGGCCAGCACGGGCAGCACGGCGCCGTTCATGGTCATGGAGACGGACATTTTGTCCAGGGGAATGCCCTTGAAGAGGATTTCCATGTCCAGAATGGAGTCCACGGCCACGCCGGCCTTGCCCACGTCACCCACCACGCGGGGGTGGTCGGAGTCATAGCCGCGGTGCGTCGCCAGGTCAAAGGCAATGGAAAGGCCCTTCTGGCCCGCCGCCAGGTTGCGGCGGTAGAAGGCATTGGATTCCTCAGCCGTGGAGAAGCCGGCGTACTGGCGCACCGTCCAGGGGCGCGCCACATACATGGTGGCATACGGTCCGCGGAGGTTGGGAGCCACACCGGCCGTAAAGTCCAGGTGCAGGCAGTCGTCGTACACGCTTTCCGAGTAGGTGGGCGGCACGGGAATTTGTTCATTGGTCATCCAGGTTTCCGTTTCGGAAGCCGGGGACGGGGCACCAGCCTTGATTTCAGGATAGGAGGCGGATGCAAAATCAGGAATATTGCTCATTGGGTGGAATAGGTTGGTGGTTGTTAGAGGCCGATTTTGTTTTGAATGGCTTCAACGGTGTTGTAGCAGTTGGCCTTGACGTGGATGAAGATGTCCACGCCGGCTTCCTTGAATGCTTCCACATAGTCGGCCGGATAACCGGCAAGGGCCACCATCATGTCCGGTCTGGTCTCCCTGAGAGCCTTGCAGAAGGCGGGGACGATTTCCGGATAAGTGTCATCCGTGGAGCAGATGACGCACACGGCGCAGCCGCTTTCCGCAGCTGCCCTGGCCGCGTCTTCCGGAGTTTGGAAGCCGGCCGGATAAACCACATCCAGACCGCCGGCGCGCAGGAAGTCGCGGGAGAAGTCCGCGCGGGCCTTGTGCTGGCGGAGCGGCCCCATGTTGGCGAAGAAGACCATCGGGCGGGAACCCTTTTCTGCCACCCAGGCGTCAGCCTTGGCGAGCAGGGATTCAAAACGTTCCGCCAGGCGGCGCTTCGGCAGGGCTTCCATTTCCAGGGGCTCGCCGCACGTGCAGTCAGCGCCGGCCACCAGGGCCTTGTTGATGAGGCAGGTGGAAAAGCCTTCTTCGGCGGCCTTGCTGGCGGAGTCCACGCTCATTTCCACGACCGGGAGCTGAATATCCGCATTCTTGCAGCAGCCGTGGCCCTTGTGGGCGGAACAGCAGGAGCCTTCCGGAGCTTCCAGCTTTTTCTCCGCCAGGTTGACATACTGGTTGACGCCCACGATGGACTGCCGGCGCTGGTCCGCCAGCTCGTAACGCCTGGCGGCGGTGGCGTTCACCTTCTTCTGGATGCTGCCGGCTTTGAGGGCCTTGACGATGCCGCCTTCCTTTTCGAAGCCCTGGAAGAATTCCCATATCTTCCGGGAGGCTTCATCCGTCAGGTTTTCCAGGTACCAGGAACCGCCGGCGGGGTCAACGACCTTGTCCAGATTGCATTCGCCCAGCAGAATCAGCGGGCAGTTGCGGGCAATGCGGCGAGAGAATTCGTCCGGCATGCGCACGGCAGCGTCAAAGGGAAGAACGTCAATACTGTCCACGCCGCCCATGATGGCGGAGAACGCCTGGGCGGAGCCGCGCAGCAGGTTGACCCAGGGATCCACCTTGGAGAGGGTCCAGAAGGAGGTGCGGGCATGGAGCTTGATTTTGGCAGCTTCCTCGCTGCCGCCGCATTCTTTTACGATGATGGCCCAAAGTTCGCGCAGAGCGCGGATTTTGGCGATTTCCAGGAACAGGTTGGCGCCGATGGAAACCGTAAAGCGCATGTGCGCCGCAGTTTCATCCACGGAGAGGCCGCGTTCCTCCATGGCGCGCAGGTAGGCCACGGCAGTGGACAGCATGGCGCCCACTTCCTCAAAGGCGGAAGCGCCGGAGTCCGCGTAAGGCAGCCCGCTGACGCCGATGGTCTGGAAGCCGGGAGCGTTGGCAACGGCCCATTTGGTCATCACGGCCATCTGGTCATAGTAGGCGCAGATGCCCTTCCCCCCGCAAAGGGAGCCCTTCATCACGGCTTTCCCCACCGGGTCATACAGAACGCCGCCCTTGAGGTCCGCCGTCTTGACGCCGGCGGCCTTGCAGGTGTTCAGGAACATGGAGAGGGTTCCCAGGCCGCAGGAACCGGGAGTGACATATACGGGAAGCCCGTCCAGCCGGACGCCCCTGAGGGCCGCATCCCAGTCAGCCTGCTTGCGCAGCTTCAGGCCGCATTTGCAGTTGAGCTGAACGTTTACGGCGGTCAGGCCGCGGTCCAGGTCATGCAGAAGCTTGGCGTTGAAGTCTTCCGGAGAGGAAGCGGGAATGCTCTGGGCGATTTCGCAGGGCTTTTCCATATAGCCCAGGGCGCGCGTTCCGCGGCGGTACGGAAATTGCCCGGCAGGCATTACCGGGGAATGTTCATCCCATTTGTTATAGATGGGATGCAGGGTAATTCCCTCCACAAGCTTGGTAAAAAGCTTTTTGTCAAAATCAGCCCCTTTCAGGGCAGCGACTGCTGCCTCGCGCCATTCGGCGTATGTGGCTGGTGCGAATTCTCCGAAATCAATTTCCGGAGCCGTTGTTTTATTTCCCTGTTGCATGGCGAAGTCAATGGGTAAGGCCTAATATGTTGGTTTTTAACTATGCGCAAACCAGGCCAAGTTTAAAGCGCAACATTATTTTAGGAAATCAAAGTGTAAAGTCCAGCGAGAAAAATCCTCCCGTCCGCCCGCAAATGCGAATTTGCTTCATCACGCGAGGCAAACTTGCAAAAACGCTGTCCATGGCGTAAATACGGGAATAAGCATGCCCCCTTCTACTACCGTCAAACTCCCTCCCCAGCTGGTCCGGCAGCTCCGAACTTTCCGGCGCCGCCTCAGAACGGTGAAGATGCTGGAAGCCGTATGCCTTGCAGGCATTGCCGTCATTCTTTCCTACGCGCTCCTGTACCTTTCCGACAGATTGTGGGAGACGCCCCCCGCCGTCGGCTGGCTCCTGTTTTTCATCGCCGTGTCCGGCCTGGCGGTGTTTATTCCCTGGTGGAGTTTCCGGTGGGTGTGGCAGAGGCGCACGGAAGCCCAGCTGGCGCGGCTGATTTCCCGGACGGATGCGGCCCTGGGGGATCGTCTCCTGGGCGTCATCGAACTGGATTCCGAAAAGCACGGCCGCCAATACGGTTCCGAAAAGCTGAAAGAGGCGGCCATGGAGCAGGTGGCCCGCGAAGTGTCCGCCCGGGACCTGACGGCGAACATCCCCCGGCCCAGCCACAGAAAGCTGTTCGTCCTGCTGACGGTTCTCGCCGCATGCACGGCGGCCGTATGTGCGGTAAGCCCGGAAGCGGCAGGGAATGCCCTGAAACGCTGGGTCCGCCCGTTCAATCCTCCGGAACGCTATACGTTCACCCAGCTGGCCCCCACCCCGGATTCCCTGGTCATTCCCCTGGGAGAGAGCTGCCTGTATGAGATCCGGCTGGCGGAGGGAACCAAAACCCGCCCGCAGACGGCAGAGTATTTTTTCCGCAACAGGGTGAGCCAGCAGGCGCCTCTTGCGGACGGCACATACAAGATCCACATCCCCCCCATGCAACAGGCGGACAACCTGGGGTTTTTTGCAGGGGATGCCGTGCGACGGCTGAACATCATCCCGAAGGGGCGCCCTTCCCTGCTGGGAGCCGAAGCCGGCGTGGCCTATCCTGCCTATATGGCGCGCGCCAACGGCAGGGAAGCCATGAGAGCAGGTGTTATTTCCGCCCCGGAAGGCTCTACGCTGACGTTGAAGGTGTCCGCCTCCCAGCGTCTGCAGTCTGCGGAGGATGCACAGGGCCAGCCGCTCCGGGTGGACGGAAGCAGCGTCATCATTCCGAACATCCTTTTGGAGAAAGAGCCCAGGGAAATAGAGCTTGACTGGATGGACAGCGACGGGCTGGCTGCTTCCCGGCCCGTGAAGATACGACTGGAACCCATTGAAGACAAACAGCCTTCAATTTACCTGAGAGGCGGCGAAAACGACCGCTACGTGCTGGAGGATACCAGCATTGAACTGGAGGTAGAGGCGGTGGACGATTTCGGCCTCCGGGAAATGGGGGTGGAATGGCAGGGTGAAAAATCCTTTTACGACGGCAATGAGGATGAAAACGGGGCCTCAGCTCCAAAACCGGCCGGTGCGGACAAACCGGTGCCCGGCCTCCGCGGGGAGAAAGTGCTGGCGGACGGACAGCCCACGCAGACCGGGCTGAAAGGAACATTCCTGTTCCAGGCCAGGGCGCTGAAGTTATCTCCCCAGCGCGTCGTCATCCGCGGGTTTACGCAGGATTACAAACCGGGAGGCAGGCGCGTTTATTCGGAACCCATGATTATTTTCGTCCTTTCCAAGTCCGAGCACGCCCAGATGATCCGCAATGAACTGGAACGCATCACCAGCGAGCTGGAAGGCATGATCCGCCGCATGGACGCCATGGCAGACGAGGCAAAACGGCTGAAAGGAATGGAAAGCGGCAAATTGAAAGATGCGGAGTCCCAGGAACGCCTGCACGCCCTGGCCGATGAAGAGCAGGCCAACAGGCGCGAGTTGGGAGACTTGCTCAACCGCTCGGAAAGCCTGTTTAAGGAAGCCTCCCGCAATTCCCAGATAGACCCGGCCGGCATGAAGGAATTCATGAAAGGAATTTCCATGCTCAAACCCATTCCCGACGGACCCATGAAAATGGCCCAGAAACAGTTCCGGGATTCCGCCTCCGAGAGCCGCTCCGAGCAGGAAAGCAGGAAGGACCTAAACGACGGGGAGAATTCCCATTCCGAAGCCACACAGGCGCTGAAAGACACCATGAACCAGCTCTCCAAGTCCGCGCAGGACATGGAGGCCAGCACATTCGTGGCACGGCTCAGGCAGGCCGCATCCAAGGAGGATTCCATCGCCCATGCACTGGCCGGCCAGATCAACACCATTGCGGGCATGACCATGGAGGAGCTTGACCCTTCCACCAAGCGTGAAATGGAAACCATCGCCACCCTTCAAAACGCCTCCACGCAGGACATAGGCTGGATTCTGGAAGACCTCAGCTATTACAAGTCACGCACCGGGGAGCGCATTTACAGCGACCTGTACAACCAGATGAACGCTTTCTCCCTCCGGGATAAGCTGGACCTGGTGCACGGCAATATCCTGAACGCAATCACGGCCCGCTCCATTGACGAGTCCCGCCTGTATGCCTCCACCCTGCGCCATTGGGCCAAATTGATAGACGACTATAAGAAGAGCCGCCGCGGCGGCGGGGGAGGCAGCCAGTCTTCCATTTCCGACGCCGAGTTTGAATTCATGCTGAAACTCATCCGCATGATCCAACAGGAACAGGATATCCGCATGCGCACCCGCGCCGCCGAACAGGAACACCGCAAAAAATTTACCCCACCTGCCCCATGAATACCGCCAATTTCCCAGCCATGATTCTGGCACTTTCCCTGCCCTGCGCCGCCGCTCCGGCCCCTGCTCCGGAATATTCCGCCAAGCACAAGGAAACGGCATCCAAACTGGCAGTACAACAGGACGAGCTCCAGGCGGACACTTCCGACCTTATCCTGGGAGAAACCAATGAGGAAGTAGTGGAACTGCTGAAAAAATGCCGCCATGCCATGAATGACGCCGTGGACCTGCTGGAAGTTTACAATACCGGAGGCCAGACGCTGGCCGCGCAGTCGGATGTGATTGAATTGATTTACCAGGCAGCCAAGGCCAAGATGACCGGGGCCGACGGCCAGCCCAAGCCGGGAGGAAGAGCTCTTATGGACATGCTGCGCCAACTGCTCGGCATGGATCATGACGCCCAGTCCGCAGAACAGCAGGAAGGGGATGAAAAAGGGCAGGAAGGTTCCCAGAAAGGCAGCGGCAACAATTCCGGACGCGGAACGAATGGAAAATCCAATATGGCCTCCTCCCAGGATAAAGGCGTTTCCAATCCGGACACGGCTGTGGAAACGCGTTCCGTTCCCAAATCCACCGGCATGTCCGCAGACGACATGCCTTCCGAATTCCGCAAGGCGCTGGACGCCTACAACAAGACTTTACAGAGGTAAAACGCCCCTCTCCGGACACAGCCCTTTCACGCATGAACAGCAACTTCCCATTTCCATGAAAAATCCCCGCCTCCTGCTTACCGCTTTCTTGACCTGCTGCATGACGGCCGCACCGCAAAACGCAGCGGCCCAATCCCCCATGAGAACGTCTTCTTCCGTGCCTCCCCAGGTGGAACTGATGTATGTGAAGGGACTACGCTATCTTCAGAATGCCCAGAAAACGGATGGAACCTATGATGGAACTTACGGGAGGGAGCCCGGCATCATCGGCTTTTGCCTTATGTCCGTGCTGGCTCACGGAGACGATCCGAACGCGGGGCCGTACGCCACCATGGTGCGCCGCTGCGTAGATTACATCCTGTCCAAGCAGAACAACGTATCCGGCTACATTGGGGATTCCATGTACAACCACGGCTTCGCCACTCTCGCCCTGGCGGAAGCCTACGGCATGGTGCGGGACGACCGCATAGGCCCCGCCCTCCGCAAGGCCGTAGCCCTGACGCTGACCGCCCAGAAAAAAAACAAAACGGGAGGCTGGCGCTATTCCCCGGAATCCACGGACGCAGACAGCACGGTGACCGGCTGCCAGCTTGTCTCCCTGTTCGCGGCGCGCAACGCGGGCATTCCCGTGCCGGACGAGGCTTTTGAACGCGGCCTCAAGTACATGGCTTCCTGCCGCGACAAGAAAGGCGCCTACGGCTACACCGGGCCGGCGGGCCCCCGCGTCACCCTCACGGCCATCGGTTCCCTGACGCTGTCCCTGGCGCGCCTTAAAACGGACCCGTCCTTCAAGGATTCCCTGGCCTACCTGAAAAAGCACCTGAATTACCGGGATTCCACTTATCCGTTTTATTTTGAATATTACATGTCACAGGCCCTGTTCCATGCGGACCAGGAAGTGTGGAAGGAATGGAATTACAAAAATATGCGCTATCTGGGAGCCTCCCAGGCGCCCAACGGGTCCTGGCTTTCCGATCATTCCGCGGCATATTCCACTTCCGCCGCCCTGCTTTCCCTTGCGCTTAATTACAGATTTCTACCCATCTATGAACAATAGAATCCGCCTTTCCCTGCTGCTGGCCCCGGCCTGCCTGCTGACCGCCTGGGCCAATTCCGTCATCGACGTGGTTACGGATAACAATTACCGCCTCCGCGGGGAAATCATTTCTTACGGGAAACAGGGCATCGTCATCAAGCACCCGGCCATGCGCCAGAACGCCGTCATTCTCCCGTCGGGAATCCGCGCTCTTTACTTTACGGGAACCGCCTCTCCGGATCTTCGCGCCCGGGACAAAATTTTCATGGCTGCGGGGCACAGGGACATTATCCCGTGCAATATCATTTCCATCACACAGGACAAAGTGCAGTACCGGGACATGCTGGGCCATGAACGTTCCGTTCCCCGCAGCCAGGTGGCCGGGTTCCGGCTGAATACGCTGCAGGAAAAGGGCTTCTGGCAGGAACCGCTGATTTTTGACAACAGCTGGGTTTATTCCGGCAACCGGGAGGAAGACTACCGCACCCAGGCGGGGAGAAAACTGATGAATGCCCTGAAGCCGAAAGTCCAGGGAGACAAGTACCAGTACCGGCTGGGCAACAATGATTACCCCACCTGGATACCCCTGTACAAGAATATCGGCCTGGATCCTTCCTCCTTCACCTTCCGCACCACCATCACCATGGACGGCAATAATGACCGCTCCGGCATTGTCTTCTGTTTCGGGGGGAATGAAAATATTCCTTTCCGGTCCAATTCCGGCAGCAACCTGAACAGGCTCATGCTCAGCATCTCGCCCGGAAAATGCACCCTGCTCCGGGAACAGAAATCCGGCATCCTCGTGCTGGGGGAAGCGGCCATTCCGGCCCCCATTCTGACGGAGGGCGTGGATATTCAATTGACAGCCTCCCGCCAGGGTGGAAACAAGCAGGTTTACGAGCTGTTGATAGGCGATCTGCCGCCCAGACTGATAACAGACCCCAGCCCGCCGGAACAGCCATTACAGGGAGACGCCTTCGGCCTCCAGATGGAAGGGCACGTGTCCCTGACCATCAGCAAACTGGCCCTTTCCTCCATCACCCTGAGCGCCAAATCCGTGGCCAAAAACGGGAATGCAGAGACAGACCTTGTCCTGACAAAGGAAGAAGACGCCATTCCGGGTTCCGTCAGCGGTTACGACAGCAAAACCGGAACGCTGACGCTTTCCACGGACAAGGATTATCCGGGCATTCCCCGTGATTTTTCCATCCCGGCCAAGTATCTGGATACCGTCTTTTTTGCGGAACAGAACAGGAAAGACGACTCCCGCCCCCCAGCCCGCCACAGCCTCCAGATGAAGGACGGTTCCCGCCTGCACGGAGATATTCTGAGCATGGATTCCCTGAATATCATCCTGCGGCATCCGCAGCTCGGACAGATTTCCCTGCCGCTGAAAAACATCACCCGCGTGGAATTCCTGAATCCCGCCCAGCCATCCCGTTCCACTCCCTGATTGATCCCGCCATGAAACAGGCAATTACGCTTTTCCTGTGCGCCTGCGCCCTGCCGACCGCCCTCCTTCTGCCCCATGCTCGTTCGGAAGGGGTCATTACGCTTAAATCCGGGGAAAAACTGCCGGGCAGCATGGATACGATGAACCGCCCTTACCTAAAGGTCCGTTCCAGCATTCTTTCCAAACCCGTGGATGTCCATATGGGAGAGCTTGACGAGCTGGCCTCTTCCCGTCCGCTGGAAATACCGGAACAGTTTTCCATCATCAGGCTGGCCAATGGGGACGAGGTTTACGGCACCCTGAAGGCGCTGGATGCGGAAAATCTTCAACTCCAAACCGCTTGGGGCGGCCTGCTTCAGGTGGACCGCAAATATGTGCGCCACATCGGGTTCGACTCACAAAAAGCCTACCTGCGCAACGCTACGGAATCCCTGCAGGGCTGGGAGTCTTCCGCCAAAAGCACGCTGCCCGAATGCCGCAACGGATACTGGCTCATGCGCGGCTCCAATAATACGGAACTGCAAACTTCCTTCCCCATGCCACCCCGCCTCCATGTGCAGTTCTCCCTTTACCATACCAATACGTTCCGGATTAATCTTGCCCTCTGGAAGGATTCCGAATCCGGAAACAGCATCAACCTGGATCTCTCCCTGGAAAAAGCGGAACTTTCCAAGAACAGTTCCGGCCAGTACCTAACGCTTGGCAGGGTGAAAAGGAACACGGAGCGGAACTGGTATGCCGACAAGAGCGTCAAGCGTTCCGACGTTCATTTTTACGCCGATCCGGAAAAGGGCAATTATTACCTGTACGTCAACGGTGAACAGGTAGCCCGGTGGGAGGAAGTCAAAGAGATGGACACTATCTTTGAAAACGAGAGCGGAGACAATGAAGGGGAAGATGGAGAAAGCGCCGGGAAATACGAATTCAAACCGGGAAACACTCTTGCCCTGGGAGGTTATGACAGCTTGAACATGGCCGTATTCCATTTGAATGTATTTGACTGGAATGGAGCCATTCCCCATCTGGAGGAGGAGCTGGACATCATTTCCCGTTACGACCCGACCGCCCCCAGAGACAAGGCCCTGCTGGTAAACGGAGACGTGCTCAGGGGAGCCATTTCCCTTCAGGAGGAAGGCTCCATCCGCATCAAGTCCGACCATTATGACGTCACCGTTCCCACCGCCAGGGTACGCGCACTGGACCAAAAAGGCCATGAAGAGAAGGACCTTCCGGAAGACAGCTCAGACACCCGCGTTTTCCTGACGGACCAGAGCGTCCTTTCCCTGGCCCTGGAAACTATCCGGAACGGGGTCATGGAAGGGCGCTCATCCGCAGTCGGCAAGGTCCGGATTCCGCTCCAATCCGTCAGAAAGGTCCAGTTCAACCTGCAAAACCCGGAGCTGAGGAAGCAGAGGGAAACGCCGTTCCGGTACAAATAAAGGCTTCTCCGCCAGGCCGTCCTTTCCGGAGAAAGCCGGCTGCCGGGAAAGCCAGAAGAAGCATCCGTTACCGCTCCTCCATTTCCTCCGCGCGCCGTACGGCGCTTTTCACCGCCTGAATCCAGGCATTGCGGAAGCCGCATTCATCCAGCGCATTCAGGGCGGCAATCGTGGTCCCTCCGGGGGAAGTGACCTCATCCCGGAGCGCCATGGGATGCTTCCCGGTCCGTTCCAGCATCAGGGAAGCCCCCCGCATGGTTTCCGCAGCCAACCCCAAAGCGGTTTTCCTGGACAATCCCATGGCAACCCCTGCGTCTGCAAGCGCATCCAGAGCCGTAAACATGTAGGCAGGGCCGCAACCGGAAATGGCGGAAACGGCATTCATCCCGGATTCCGCCACCTTGTAAACGGAGCCGCAGCCGGAAAGCAGCATCCGGGCAGCCTCTTCATCTTCATCTTTTACGCCGTTTCCCGTACTGTAGGCGATGACGCCGGCCAGCACCATGCACGGGGTATTGGGCATGGCGCGTATAATGCGCGTTCCGTCGCTGGCGCAGGCTTCCATATCATCCAGGGAAACGGCGGCAGCGATAGAAATCAGAAGGGGAAGCTCCGCCCCCCGTTCGGAAAGAGAGGAAATGAGCGGAAGAACGCCGTGCGGCTTCACGGCCAGAATCAGGACTTCCACGGCGTCCGCCGCATCCGCCTCCGAGGCAGCTTCATGAACTCCGGGGTATTCCTCCTGCAGGGCCTGCACGTTTTCATGATGATGATCGTACACCCAAACTTCCTCCGGAACCGCTGCTCCGGCTTTCAGCATGCCCCGCAACAGGGCGCCTCCCATTTTTCCAAGTCCGATGATACCTGTTTTCATGGTTGATGATTTTTTACAGTCAACATATAAGCGATTTATAGAAAATGGAAATGCCAATTAAGGCCCATGGCTATGGACGAGAATGCCTCATTTCCGCGTTTGTTCCCTCCGGCCCTGTTATCAACGTCTCTGGCTGGACATGCGGTTGGGATTTTGCGTACTGGGCCGCGTTGCAGAAACAGCCCTCAATATGGTCGTTGACAAACCCGGTTGCCTGGAAAAACGCATAACAGATCGTCGGACCGAAAAACCTGAATCCCCGCCTTTTCATGTCCCTGCTCATGGCTTCCGACTCCGGAGAAACAGCGGGAATCTGAGCCAGAGCGCTGAAATGGTTAACAACGGGCTGATGATTGGGGAAAAACGACAAGACGTACCGGTAAAAACTGCCGAATTCTTCCTGAACGGCCATAAACAGTTTCGCATTATTGACAGCGCTGTTGATTTTCAAACGGTTTTTGACAATTCCATCAAATCGCATCAACCGTTCCACATCTTCTGCCGTCATCCGCGCCACTTTCTCCACATCAAAGTCATGGAAGGCTCTCCGGTATCCTTCGCGCTTCCTGAGGATAGTAAGCCAGGATAATCCCGCCTGGGCGCTCTCCAGCACCAGAAATTCAAACAGGGTTTTGTCATCGGAAACGGGCCTGCCCCATTCTTCATCATGGTATTTTATGTAAAGTTCATCGGTTCCGGCCCAGCCGCAACGCGCATTGATGATATCCTTCATACGGTTGCGCCTTAGAATTCCTTTTTCCTGAACAGCCACGCCGCCAGCGTCATGTGAAAGACGAAGTATCCCAGCGTAATCAGGGCCAGGGTTCCGAACAGGGAAAGGGGAATAAGCCGTCCGTTCAGGGCGGAATCCGTCACGGAATAAATCTGGAAATTCGGAAAAACCAGGGAAAAGAGCCTGCTGCCCGCCACCTCCCACCAGGAAAGGCCATCCGTGCCGGATCCCACCCACAGGGAAAGAGCCTGCGTCTGGAACAGCCCCGCCAGATAGATCATGAACGTCAGCAGCGCGCTGATAATGGTGCCGTTCGTCACGCAGGACATCAACAGCGTGAGGGAGGAAAGCACGACAAACTCGCACATCATCACGCCCAGCCCCGTCTGCACGTTCCAGGTAGCTCCCTGGAGGCGGATCCTGTCCAGGTACGGCTGCATTTCCTCCAACGTATAACGGCCTTTCAGAGAGGCTATCTGCTCCGCCACCACCGTATCCGTCCGCATCCACAGCACCAGCGTCATTACGGCATCCATCAGCAGAACGGCAACCAGGGTCAGGGCCAGCACCCCCAGCACCTTCCCCATCAGATAGTCGATGCGCGGCACCGGTTTGCAAAGGATAGTGTATAGAATACGGTCCTCCGCATCCCTGGGAATAATCAGAGCCGTGGCCGCCACGCAGAAAAAGAGGCCGAACACCCGCATGGCGCCGTAGGCGGAGTTTTTCAGCAGCACGAGTTCATTGATTCCCCCGGTTTCAGGCCCCAGCACCGCGCTCAGGCGGAAGGAACTCAGAGCCAGCAGCGCCACAGCGAAGAGCCCAAGAAAGAGAAACACCTTCATGCGCACCAGCTGCGTAAAGGTGGTACCGGCGATTACGGCCATGCGCCCGGGCGAAGGTATATAACCGGAGGTAATCCATGCCATGCGGATCATCTTGCCGTATTCCGGAGCAAATAAAAGAGCTTTTTATTTCATGTGCTGAACTCCTTCCGCCTTGAAGAAGCGCTTCTCCCGTGTTCTCATGGAGCACGTATGAGTTTACGATCCCAGCTGGAAGAACTGCTCCCGGAACTTTTGCCTTCCGATCCGACCCAGGCCATTAAGGGAACAGAACTCATCCGCCTGGTGCGCCTGAGGCTGGGAGAGGAATATTCGGACGCATCCCTGCGCTACCATTTTTCTTTCATGGCTTCCGAGCCGGATTCGGAAATCGCCAAGGTGGAACGCGGCCAGGGCTATTACAGGCGCATGAGGGAACGGGACGGGCAGCGCGCTCCCAGAGGGCTTTTGCCCCTGTTCCTCGGGGAAAACGAACCGGACGCCCTGAACTGCCGCGCCAAGGCGCTGGCCCTGGCCGTGCGCCAGTACGATACCACGGGCCGCGGCGTTTTCGTGTTCAGTACCAGTGAAACCGGAACTTCCTGGGTAAAACCGGATCTGGCCGTTGTGGAATGGCCGGAGGGGGAATGGGAGGGAAACGCGCTTGTTTTTGACAAAAGCGCACTTCAGCGCCGCCGCATGATCGGGGCACCCATGATGGGCATCCGCAGCGTCTGCGTAGCCCGCATGCCCGGTGGAGAAGACGGCAGAAGGGAATTTTTCAGGACTCTGGCCACGTCCCGCTGGGCACAGTGCGGAGAACTGGTCATTGTGGGGGAACTGCCGGATGATTCCGAATGCGCCGCCCTCCGCGGGCTGGCCGCCGAGTTCGGCGTAGGAGTGCTTTGCCTGGAAATTGCGGACGAACGCCTGGGAGAACTCCCCGGCGCGGAGGAAATTTTCAAAGCCGGAGATGAAGAATGCGCCGCCCTGCTGGCGGAACTCACGCCCGTACGGCTGGCCGCCGGAAGGCTGAAGACGCTGGAGGCTGATACGGGGGAAACCCTGGGCGGGGAATTCGGAGCCCTGTTCGACTGGCTGGCCGCCTGCCTGGAACGCGGCAGCGTGGAAGAATATGAATTCCGCGTCTCCTGTTACTGAATGCGGCGGAGAGATTCTTGACAGAACTTGCGTATTAAATTAAAGATTTTCCCGGCTCCAACCCGCCCTTCCCCCTGACATGGAACAAGAAACACTGGTTTACCCGCTTGCGGACAATACTATTCTGCAAGACAAATATACGATATTGAGCGTGCTGAACGCCGGCGGCTTCGGCATCACGTACCTGGCTCTGGACAACCCCGGTTCCCGGTATGTCGTCATCAAGGAATGCATGCCGGACGCCTACGCCTGCCGGGATATGGAAACCGGCGTTGTCCATCCCCGGAACGAACAGACCGCCGTCAATTTTTCCCAGAGCGTTTCCAATTCCCGGCAGGAGGCTTCCGTCCTGTCCCAGCTCAACCATCCCGGCATTGTCCAGGTGTTTGACATGTTTGACGCCAACGGCACCTGCTATTACGTCATGGAGAATATCCAGGGACAGACCCTGTTCGACCTGATGACCACCATGCACGCCACCGGGCAAACCATGGAACCGGCCCAGGCCACGGATCTTCTGTTCCGCCTGCTGGACATCCTGCACTACCTTCACTCCATGGGTGTGTACCATTGCGACATCAAGCCGAGCAACATCTTCATCCAGCCGGACGGAACGCCCAAGCTCATCGACTTCGGCGCCGTGCGCACCAAGACCCTCCAGCATCAGGGGCTCGTCCAGATCACGCCCGGCTATACCCCGCCGGAATTCTACCCCGGACGCCGGAGCGAAATAGGTCCCTGGTGCGATATGTACGAACTGGGCGCCACGTTCTACGAATTGCTCACGGGCCAGGTTCCCCATCCTGCGGACCAGCGTTCCGTGGTGGACCGCAACCCGAAAGTGACCAGTTACGCGGCCCTGCGGAAAACTTATCCCATGAACTTCCTTTCCGGAATTGACAAAGCCCTGTCGCCGGACGAACGCAACCGCTTCCATTCCGCCAAGGCATGGAATGACTATATCAACGCCATGGCGGCGGCAGGCACCCTGCAGGCCGGCGGAGTATCGAGGAAGGCTCTTCCCCAGGCCAGGAAAAAATCTTCCGCAGGCACGGCTTTCCTCATCATCCTGCTCATCGCAACGGCAATCGGCTGGGTATGCTGGAAACAGGGTCTGCTTAACTTCTGATTCCGGCCGCTTTCCGGCGGAAACATTGAAGGGTGATGTCCGCAAAGACACGCCTCCCCCAACGCAACAAGGGCTGAACCTGACGGTCCAGCCCTTGCCAATCCGGAATTGAACGGGAGAAACAGCCTTTACAGGCTTTCCCCGAAGTCCCGGCGGTATTTGGCCGCCAGTTTTTCAGGCCAGTCGCTCTTGGCGCGGAGCTTGCCCATGAAGAAGCGCAGGACGGGCGGTTCCTCCACAAATTCCAGGCCGCCAATCAAATCGCGGTTGTCATAGAGCCACTTCATGCGGTCCGCCACGTATTTCACCTGGGATAATGTGAAGACACGGCGCGGGAAGGCCAGGCGGAGCAGTTCCACATCCGCCAGAATGTCCTTGCCGTTTTCGTCGCGGACGCTGGAAAGCGTGCCGCGTTCCATGCCGCGCACGCCGGAGGCGATGAAGAAAGCCGCCGCCAAAGCCCCGGCGGGATAGTCCTCCTGCGGGATATGGGGCAGGAAACGCCCTGCGTCAATATGGGCGCCCAGACCGCCAGCGGGGGTTACGCAGGGAATGCCCATGTCCACCATCTGGCCGATGAAATATTCAATGAAGGAGGGGCTCTGGGAAATCACGGTCAAATCCGTGGTTTCATACAGGCCTACGGCCATGGCCTCAATTTCCCGCACGGAGATGCCGCCATAAGTCAAAAAGCCTTCAAAGAGGGGAACGAGATGCTCCATTTTCTTGGCAATGGCCCGGTCGTTCGTGCAGATGCCGCCGCCGCGGGAGGAGGAAACCTTGCGGGCGGAAAAATACACCAGATCCGCCAGTCCGCACATGGTCTTCAGGATGTCCGCGCAGGACGCATCCCTGAACTCGTCTTCACGCATCTTGATGAAGTAGGCGTTTTCCCCGATCAGGGAGGCGTCCAGCACCAGCATGATGCCGAATTCATCGCAAATGCCGCGGATTTCCCGCATGTTGGCAATGGAGAAGGGCTGGCCGCCAATCAGGTTGGTTGAGGCTTCCATGCGCACGAAGGGGATTTTGCCCGCCCCGTGACGGGCGATGCAGTCCCGCAGCTTGCCGGGGTCCAGATTGCCCTTGAAGGGATTGGTGCTGACCGGATTGACGGCTTCATCAGCCACCAGTTCCTCAATCTTGCCGCCGTTCAGGTCAATATGGGCGTGCGTGGTGGTGAAATGGTAGTTCATCGGAACCACGTCCCCGGGCTTCACGAAGGTGCGGGCAATGATGTTTTCACAGGCGCGCCCCTGGTGGGCGGGCAGAAGGTATTCCTTGCCGAAGACATCCCGGACAGCCTGCTTCAGGCGGTCAAAGCTCTGGGAACCGGCATAGGCGTCATCCGCTCGGAACATGGCGGCGATCTGGTTGTCGCTCATGGCGTTGACGCCGGAATCCGTCAGCATGTCCAGATAGACATCGTTCGTGCTGAGCTGGAAGGTGTTGAACCCGGCTTCCCGTGCGGCTTCCAGGCGGCGTTCCACGGGGACAAGATGCAGCTTCTGCACCACGCGGACTTTATGCAGTTCCAGGGGAATTTGTTCCCCATTGTAAAATTTGACAACGTTGGATGGTTCTGAATTCATAAAATAAAAGGTAAACAAAAGTGTAGCAGAATGAATCTTTTCCGCAACATAAAAGGACAAACGGCCTTTTTTTGCCTCCCGCCGTAAAGGCAGGAATGACGCTGGAAGGAAAAATGTGGAACTTTCCGGAGGGAGCTTCTAGCGTGGCTCCCTATGAAAAAATACTGGAAATTGATTCAACAGCACCTGGGCGTGGATGCGGACGGCATCCCCGGCCCCAAGACGGCGCTGGCCCTGCTGGACAGGCTGGGCATCCGCCAACCGGAACATTCCTGGCCCAGCCAGGAGGAAGTGCGCTCCGGGAAATCCGTCTTCGGCCGTGCGGGTGATGAAAGCAACATGACCAGCATCAAGCTGCCTTATATCATGCGGCTGGCGTGGGAAACAAACACGACCGTTTCCACCATGCGCTGCCACAAGCTGGTGGCGGAACCGCTCGTCCGCATCTTCCAGGCTACTCTGGACCATTACGGCATGGAGAAAATCAGGGAACTGGGGCTGGACCTGTACGGTGGCTGCTTCAACAACCGCTCCATCATCGGCGGAAAGGCCACATCCATGCACGCCTGGGGAATCGCCGTGGACATGGACCCGGACAGAAACGGCCTGAACATCCCCGCGCCGAAAGCGGTATTGTCCGGACCGGAGTACGCCGCCTTCTGGCGATTCGTGGAAGCGGAGGGGGCCGTATCCCTGGGACGCTCCCGCGACTACGACTGGATGCACTTCCAGTTCGCTACTCTTTGACCGGAGTGGACGCGAACGTCCTCCAGCCCTCCTCCCAGCGGCGGCGGAGGGCTGGCCAGTCCTCACCGTTCCCTCCATGCCCCAGGAAAGAGCGCTTTTTCAGCTCCCGGAAACTTTCTCCGGGAAGGTGGAGAAGTTCCCCGCGGTCATAGGCATTCTGATCACACATGCCGTTAAAAACGGGAGTCCACTGCCAGCGGCGCACGCCCAGATAACTTTTGAATGTATCTACCAGTTCCGTCGTGCAGTTGGCGGTGACGGTATGATAATAGAGCGGGCGTTCATGGAGGCTGTTGATTTTTTCCGCAAACCCCAGAAAGGCCTTTTTCAGGCTTTCCCTGCCGATGTTGATGCGGTACAGGTACATGTCCTCTTTCCGGTAATTGGTGCGCAGGGCGAACAGGTCTTCTTCGTCCGCCAGGATATAAATCACGTTGAATTGCTTGTAAAGGCCAGGGACAGTTCCCTGCTCCACCCCCTCCGGCAGGCGCGTTTCCACGGACAGGGCCAGATGCTTCCCATCCTCAAAACCGAAGGACAACATGGTATGGGCCACGAATTCCATCCCATCCCAGTGGCTCACGGCAAAATCCAGCGTAGCCAGCTTGTCCAGGTCAAAGCGGCGCGTCACATAGCGCGCGTCGAAGTCCCGCTCCGTCCGGTAGATAAAACTGCGCACGTCCTTCACCACGATTTCATTTCCGTTGATTTCCACGGAGGGCAGGCGACTCCAGGACGGCTGCCATTCCTTATCGTTCGTCGCCGGTATGAACAGGTAGTACGCCAGCAGCAGGGCCGGCACTCCCCAGGAAGCGCGCCATAATACGGGCCGTTTTCCGCGGAGGGCGAAGGCGCATGCCATGGCCGCCACGTACAGCCACACCAGCACGGCTCCCCCCCATACGTTGTAAAAAACCACGCCCGCCGCCCATACGGAGAAACAGAACCACGCCGCCGTCATCAGGATGCGGGCGGCGGCCGGGCACGCGCGGCGCAGGAAAGTCAAATGCATGGAAAATGAAAAGCAGGCCGCGCGCTCCAGCCCATGAAACGCGCGGCCCGTTAACGGGGATTACCTGAAGGAAAGGCCCTTCACTTTGTCCGTCAGGGCTTTCAGCACGCGCTGGTGCGCTGCATCCACTTCCGCGGCCGTGAGGGTCTTGGCCGGAGCCCTGTACAGGAAGGTATAGGCAATGGATTTGCGGTCCGCCGGCAGCTTTTCACCGGAGGGATCCGTGAACACGTCAAAGCAGAAATAACTGACAAGCAGTTTTTCCCGTGCGGATTCCACGGCCTTGACAATGTCCGCATTGGGCGTGGAGAGGGGCAGTTCCATGGCCGCATCGCGGGAAGAACCGGGGAACTGGGGCAATTCCGCAGCCTTCACGGGCGCGGTCAGGATTTCCTGCATTTTACGGAGATCCAGTTCCGCCACGTACACGGGCTGACCCAGGCCCAGCTCCCGGCAACGCGCCAGGGACAGGCGGGCGAAATAGCCGCAGGCTTTCCCGTCCAGCTGTACGTCCGCCCCCAGGGCGGCCTGTTCGCGCGGTCTGGCAGGCGTGAGCGTAAAACGGTGGCCCGGCGCCAGAGCCGCCATCACGGCCAGCAGATCCTCAAAGGAGGCCTGCTCCGGCCTGGGATCCACCCAGGAACGCGCCGTGCGGTCCCCGGAAACCAGGATACCCAGGGTATCCGTTTCAATGTCCCTGCCCTTGCCGCCGCCCGTATTGCGGAAGACGCGTCCAAGTTCAAAGAAGCGCAGGCCGGAAACGCCCTGGTTGCTGTTGCGCACGGCGGCGGCAATCAGGCCGGGCGTATGGGCGGGGCGCAGCACGGAGTGATCCTCGCTGAGCGGCAGGGATACGCGGATGAGGTCACCGTCCTGAAGGGGGCGCAGAGGCAAAGCGTCCTTCACCTGGGCGATGGTGCCGTCCGCGGATTCGGAGGCGATGAGCTTGATGGTCTGGGTTTCATAAAATCCCAGGGCCGCCAGCTTGCGGCGCAGCTCCATCTGGAAGTTATAGGCCGCATCCACCGGGGATTCCGCCACGAAGGGGCCGGAGAAGCGGGACGGTATGCCGTCCAGGCCGAAAACGCGCACGATTTCCTCCAGAAGGTCGCACGGGCGCGTGAGATCCAGGCGGTGGGGGGGGATCAGCCAGCATTCCGGTGAATCCGGAACCTGCTTCAGGCCCAGCGCCGTCAGGATGCGAGCCCCTTCCTCATGAGAAATGGAACCGCCGGAAATCTGATCCAGCGCTTTCCAGGGAAGTTGTACAAAGCCCAGTTCATTAGTCACCGTGGCGCCCTTCCCCTGCTTCAGGGAAGCGAACACGGAAACGGGGCCGTCCGCCCCTCCGCAGGAAGGCATGGAAGCATGAGCCGGATTAGGAACGGGAGAACCGGCCACATACGTTGGGGAGGCCGTTCCGCCCGCCAGCTGAAGAATCAGTTCCACGGCGCGCACGGAACCGCGCAGGACATTCCAAGCGGAAGTGCCGCGTTCAAAGCGGTAGGAAGAGTCGGAGGACAGGGCCAGCCTGCGGGACGTGGCGCGGACGGAGGAGGGCTTAAACCAGGCGGACTCCAGAATGATATCCGTAGTGGCGTCCGTCACGCCGCTTTCCTCCCCACCCATCACGCCGCCGATGGCGAGCGCCTTGCCGGACTGGTCCGCAACAACCAGATCCGTGCAGTTAAGCGTGTATTCCTGCCCGTCCAGGGCCTTGATGGTTTCCCCTTCATAAGCGGTGCGGGTGACGATGCCGCCCTGCACTTTCGCCGCGTCAAAGGCATGGAGGGGCGTTCCCAGTTCATGCAGGACGAAGTTGGTAATATCCACGATGTTGTTGATGGGGCGCAGGCCGACGGCTACCAGGCATTCCTTCAGCCATTCCGGGCTTTCCTGCACTTTCACGCCGCTGATTTTTACGGCGGTGTAGTACGGGTTCAGCTCCGGTTGGTCCAGCCGCACGAAGTCTCCGGCGGGTTCCAGCGCCACTCCGGCGTCGTCAATGGAAACGGGCCTGTACCCCCGGCCGGAGATAGCGGCCAGTTCATACGCCATGCCGTTGTGGGAAAGTAAATCCGGCCGGTTGGGCGTTACTTCCACTTCCACCAGGGTATCCGCCTTGACAACCTGGGAAATCGGCGTACCGGGTTCCAGTTCCTGAGGGAGAATCCAGAGACCGTGCTCCTTGTCAGGAAGCCCCAGCTCGGAGGCGGAACAGAGCATGCCGCGGGACTCCACGCCGCGCAGCTTGCCCACCTTGATTTCAACGTTGCCGGGCAGCACCGCTCCCGGCAGGGCGCAGGGGACCTTGTCCCCCACCTTGTAGTTCTGCGCGCCGCACACAATCTGGTGCAACGTGCCGTCGCCCACGTCCACCTGGCAGACTTTCAGCCGGTCCGCCTGGGGATGCTGTTCCGCGGCAGCCACGCGGGCCACCACCACGTATGGGGAATCCACGCCCTGCTGGCGGATGTCTTCCACCTCAATGCCGGCAAAAGTCAGCATGTCAGACATTTCATCCACGCTCAGGCCGGACAGGTCAATGTACTGGGAAAGCCAGTTAAGGGAAATCTTCATAACGGGAAAACAGGTAAAAATTATTGGAATTGGGCAAGGAAGCGCACATCATTCTCAATCAGGGCGCGGATGTCCCTGATGCCCCAGCGGATCATCGCCAGGCGGTCCAGGCCGATGCCGAAGGCAAAGCCGGTCAGCCCCGTGTAGCGGGCCTGCGCTCCTGGGTCCAGGCCCAGTTCGCGGTCCACGGCTTCAAAAACATTGGGATCCACCATGCCGCAGCCGGCAATCTCCACCCAGCGGGGGGCCTGGCCGTCCACCTTCAGCTTGACGTCAATTTCAAAACTGGGTTCCGTGAACGGGAAGAAATGAGGGCGGAAGCGCACCTCCGTTCCGGAACCGAAAAGGGCGCGCAGAAAATATTCCAGCGTTCCTTTCAGGTCACCCACGGAAACGTCCGTATCCACATACAGGCCTTCAAGCTGATTGAAGGCGGAAAGGTGCGTGGCGTCAATTTCGTCGCGGCGGTAGGCGGAACCGGGAGCGATGACACGCACGGGCGGCAGCTGCTTTTCCATGGAGCGGATCTGCACGGAAGACGTGTGCGTACGCAGAAGCTTGCCGGAATCAAAGTAAAATGTATCCTTCTCATTGCGGGCCGGGTGATCTTCCGGCGTGTTCAGCGCGTCAAAGCAGTGGAACTCGTCCTCAATCTCCGGGCCGTCCGCCAGGGCAAAGCCCATGTGGCGCAGAATGCGGACGGCTTCATCCCTAACGATGGTGAGGGGGTGCAGACCGCCAGGCGGCAGGGAGCGGGCCGGAAGCGTCAGGTCCACACCGGCCACGGCGGCCTTGTCCGCCTGGGCCTGCACTTCCTCCAGCTTGGCGTCCAGAGCTTCCGTAATGGCCTTGCGGGCCTCGTTAAGCAACTGGCCGACAGCGGGCTTTTCCTCTCTGGGAACATCCTTCATGCCCGTCTGGGCCAGGGTCAGTTCCCCTTTCTTGCCGAGGATGGCCACGCGCGCGTCTTCCACGCCGCGCCTGTCAGACGCCTGGGCGATGCGTGCCAGGGCGTCCCGTTGGATGCGTACAATCTCTTCCTTCATAAAATTTGACGGGCAAGAGCTTACCCGTCCCCCCCGCCAGCGTCAAGCCCTTCGGGCCGCGGGGAGGTCACTCAAAAGAAAATGGCGGACCCCGGAAAGGGGGGAAAAGAACAATGAACCTCTCTTCCTAGTCACTAATCCTTAACCATTAAATCTCTCCAGCAAATTACACGTATCCCGGCCGGGCGGACATGCGGCCGGAAACCATGCCGAGCACGCAGAAAAAGGTATAAACCAGGCAGAACGGCAAAAAGGAGCCGCCCTGATGCAGGAAGGAAGTAAACAGCAGGCTCAACAGGGCACCCATGGTAAAGCCGATTCCCTGGGACATGCCGGAAAGCCTGATTGATTCGGAAGGGGTCCGGGCCCGTTCCACCATCAGCGCCATTCCGCGGCTGAATACGGTTCCCGTCGCCAGGCCGAACAGAATAGCCATCCAGAGAGCCCAGTCCGGCGGGAGATACAGGATACCCCAGCAGGAAAGGGCCGCCAATGCCATGGCCATCACGATGAGGAGCCCCCGGCCGCCCGTAGCCTTTTCCAGCACGTGGGCGGAAAGCGTGGCGGGCAGCTGGGCGAACATAGCCACGGAAAGGATGAACCCGGCATCCTCATAGCTCATGCCCCGCTGCCTCAGAAAGATGGGAATCCAAGTATAAAAGAAATAGGCCGCCCCAACGCGGCTCAAGTAAAAAACGGTAACCTGCCATGCTTTGCCGCTGCGCAGCAGGTTGTGACAGGAAGCCGCCGGATCGCTTTGAAACACGCCGGCCGGGTGCCTGAGAAAATAAGCGCCCCATACCAGCATTCCCAGCAGAATGGGGATAATCCAGATCCCCAGGCCGAAACGCCAGCCTCCCAGCATGTTGGAAATGGGAACGGACAATCCGGAAGCCGCAGCGCTGCCCACGCCGATCATGGCGCTGTAAACCCCCATCATGGCGGAAGCATGGTCAGGAAACTGGTGCTTAATCAGTCCGGGAATGGCCGCCCCGGCAATTCCCATGCCCAGCCCCATCAAAACCATGCCGCCGTATAACCCCGCTACGCCGTCCCAGCTGCGCCAGAAAATTCCGGCCACCGCCAGAAGCTGGAACCAGAAAATGATTTTCCACGGCGTCATCCAGCGCGCCACGCGTGGAGAAATGGGAGCCGCCACCCCCAGCACAAAGACGGGCAACAGGGCGAACAGCCCTGAATTTTCCAGGGAAAGCCCCATATCCCTTTCAATCGTTCCCAGAAGCGGATCGGGAGAATCAAACCCGGTACGCAAATTGAAGCACACGATTAAAAAGGCGACAAACAGCAGCATCTTTCCCCTGATGCCTCCGGAAGTCCCTGCCTTATCCATCCCATGTTATACATCCTTGCCCCCGCCCCTGTTCAAAAGTAACAGCCTTCCGGCTGTCAGCGGTCCGAAAACACGGCATGACGGAAAGACCATCAGGAGAAACAATCTCCCTGCGGCTTTCCACCCCCCCTGCCATGAAAAAGCGCCGCCGTCCCGGAGAACGGCGGCGCCCGAACACGCTAACCTCTTAAGCTTTCATTTGGCAGGGCGTTTGCCGTACACCAGCGTCCGCCTGCCGTCCCAGGAAACGGCTTCAATCCGCGTAGAACCTTCCGGATAGGGAACCGTGGTGGAGGAATTATCCCTGGAATCCGTCCCCACCATGGTGATGCGGACCATTTCCCTGTCTTTGTATGTTTCAAAGACGACGGCGTTTTTCCACACGTCATGGGAAACAATGCGCCTGTTGCCCTGCTCCGTAACGCCCTGGTTGTAAACGCCGCGGACAGGCAGGCGGTTCTTATATGCTTCCGCGCTGTTGACGGAAATATAGTAAATGACGGGGCTTTCCGGCTTTTTGTACTTCCTGGCGTAGGCAATCAGGTTCTTGCAGTCGGCCTCCGTGATGGTCATGCGGGCGCAGGTGTAGTCGTCCAATTCCTGGTCAATGGGCTTGAGCATACCCGTTTTCCGGAAAAAATCCGTCAGGTCCTGTCTGGCGGCGTCGCAGGCGTTCTTCATGAACGCAAGCTGGAGCTCGCCGTCCTTCTTGCCCCTGGTATCCATCTTGATGGCCTTATAAAAGATATCCGGATAAAAGTCGGGATTACCCTTCCCGGCTACCTTGAAATACAGCTCAAGCTGCCACAGGGGGGCCAGCTTGACAAAATGGTCGTGCACCATCGGACGGTTATCCCCGCCGGAACGCTTGTCCGGCCCGCTCTGGACAAGCCAGTTTTCCCCCTTCAAAATGCCGTTATTCAGATAGGCGTTGAAGCGTCCGCCAATCATGTTGCCGTCCCCGCCGTTGATGCGTTCATGCTCCAGGCGCATGCTGGAGGGATTCAGCATGTAATTCACGTAAGCGGAGTAAATGTTATTGGTCACTTCTCCGGTGGAGACCCATTTCATGGCGGGGCGCACCTGGTTGACGTGGCCGAACTCATGGGCAATCCCCCAGGCGCTGCCGGGAATCCTGTCCGGATTGCCGACCTCCTTCATGGTACCGTTATGAAAGGCGGCCCCCGTGCCGTCCGCATGCATGAACCCGTTCCAGATCACACGGCCGAACATCCGGTTTTTGGGCAGCATCCTGTACTTGTACAAGCCCATGATCTGCTGCTCCATGCCGATAATCCTGTCGTACAGGGCAATAAGCTCCTCCCCCTTGTCCGGACAGAATTGTTTAAGTTCCTCCACCGGATACACCAGATGCACGCGGCTGCCCACGATGTCCACAACTTCCGTGGGGGAGTTTTCCAACATCTTCTTCCAGTCGCTGTTTTTGCTGACGCCACCCACGAAAACTCCGTTCACCTTGCCGGACAAAATGGATAAATGCACCTTGGGAGCCTTCTTATAATTGGGGGTGAAATACTCAATGTAGCCAAGCCCCTTGTTCTTCGCCCTGATGATGTTGACCCCCTCCTTCAGCGGATAGGAGCTGTGGCCTCCGTCCCGCCCGAAGTTGTGGATAACCAGATTCAGCTTTTCACCTTTGGGATCCCCCATGACCAGCAACACGTCCTCCCCCTCCTCAAAAAAGATGCCGGTGGGATTTTCAAATTTGCTGTACTGGCTGGTACGCAGGCGTTCCGCCAGCTCCTTGACCGGTTCATACGGTTCCGCCGTAAGGGCGCGGGCCTTGCGGTCAAATTTCTTCTCCGCCATCCGCGTGGCGAGCCCGCGCACAAAGGGATCCTTGATTCTGGCGATGCGGTCGCGCGTGACATTGGGCTTCAACGCCAGCATGTATTCATTGGCGAACACATTGGAATCCAATGCTTTCAAACCCTCCTCCGTAATCGGCGCACCCCCTGCTTCCTGGGCGGAAAGCACGCCGCCGCCCAGCACGCCGCAGAGGGCCAGTAAAAGAACCCCCTTTTTCAACAATGGTGAGAAAATCATATTTGTTAAACAATACTGTTCAGTTTCCGGAATTGTTTCAAGGAAAAACGCCCGGCCCCTCCCATGCCCGGGAAAAAGCCCCTTTGTGTGACATGGAACGCTCAGGCCCAGGGAGAAAAACTGTCCATCCCCCTTGACGGGGGCCGTATAATGACGCTCGCAAAACATTTTTCCATATGAATACAGAAACACATCAATTTCAGGCGGAAGTCCGGCAGCTGCTGGACATTGTCATCAACGCCCTTTACAGCGACCGTGAAATCTTTGTCCGCGAACTTGTCTCCAACGCTTCCGACGCCCTGGAAAAACTGCGCCTGAAGCAGCTGACGGACTCCAATATTTACCAGCCGGACAAGCCCCTGGAAATCACCGTAGCCACGGATAAGGAAAACAAAACCATCACCATCGCGGACACCGGCATCGGGATGACGGAAGCGGACCTGGTGGAAAACCTGGGAACCATCGCCCACTCCGGCACCAAAAAATTCATGGAAGCCCTTAAGCAGAAGCAGGAAGGCGGAGCGGACCTGATCGGCCAGTTCGGCGTGGGCTTCTACAGCTCTTTCATGGTGGCGGACCGCGTGGAAGTGTTCACCCGCTCCTATGAACCGGAAGCCGCCTCCCTGCGCTGGTCTTCCGACGGACGGGAAGGCTACAGCATCGAAACGCTGGCGGAACCGCTGGACCGGGGCACCCGCATCGTCATCCGCCTGAAAGACGAATATGAAGAATTCTCCCAGGAATACCGCGTCAAGGAACTTCTGCGCCGTTACTCCAACTTCGTGGGGTTCCCCCTCAACTTCAACGGAGAACACATCAACACCGTCCAGGCCATCTGGTCCAAGTCCAAATCCGACGTGAAGCCGGAGGAATATGACGAGTTTTACCAGTTCATCTCCCATACGGATGAAAAGCCCCTGTCCTACATGCACTTCAGCGCGGACGCCCCTATTGCCCTGAATGCCCTGCTTTTCATCCCCAGGCGCAATCCGGAAATGTTCGGATTCGGCCGCGTGGACGCCAACGTGGCCCTGTACTGCAAGCGCGTGCTGATTGACGCCAAGCCGGAAGGCCTGCTGCCGGAATGGCTCCGCTTCCTGAACGGCGTGGTGGACAGCGAAGACCTGCCCCTGAACATTTCCCGCGAAATGCTTCAGGACAATTCCCTGGTGCGCAAAATCAGCGACATCATCACCAGGCGCTTCATCAGGCATCTGGAAAAACTGGCGAAGGACGATAAGGAAACCTACAGGGAATTCTACGCGCAATTCTCCCGCTACCTGAAAGAAGGCGTCGTCACCTCCTGGCCGAACAAGGAATCCCTGGGCAAGCTGCTCCGTTTTGAATCCACGTCCACGGAACCGGGGGAAATGACCTCATTTGAGGAATACCTTACCCGCATGAAGGAAGGGCAGACGGCCATTTACGCGCTTACCGGCCCTTCCCGCTCCCATCTGGAAAACAGCCCGTACCTGGAAGCCTTCAAGGCCCGCGGCTATGAAGTGGCCTTCTTCACGGACCACGGGGACGAATTCGTGCTGGACTCCCTGTCCAGCGTGGACGGCAAGCCCGTCACGATGATCGACCGCGCCGACGTGGAACTCCCCGCCCTGGAAGAGGAACAGAAAGACGCCCTGCCCCAAGAGGAAGCCGCGGCCCTGGAAGAATGGCTGAAAGGACTGTACCCGGACAAATTCTCCAAAGTCACCCTAGGCAAGCGCCTGGTCAGCGGAGCCGCCGTAGCCCTGCAAAGCGGCAATGACATGGGGCCGGAAATGAGGGCGTACATGAAAGCCATGGGGCAGGAAGTGCCGGAAAGCCACCCGCAGCTGGAACTGAACCCCTCCAACCCTCTGGTGAAAAAGCTTTCCGCCCTGCGGACGGAAAACCCGGAACTGGCGCAAATGGTGGCGGACCAGATCGCGAATACCGCCCTGCTCCGCGCCGGCATGCTGGACGATCCCGCCGTGCTGGCCCAGTCCTCCCAGGCCCTGATGGAACAGCTCCTGCTGAAGTAGGGGCCCGGAAGAAACAGCTTCCTTCCCCAACGCCGCTCCCAGCCCTCCCCGCCGGGGGCGGCTTTTTCATTTCTCTTCCCGCCATGAACGCGTTACGCCACATGCCCCGCCACGTTCTATTCCTGAGGCTGGCCTATCAAGCGGGCATGTGCCTGCTGGCCCTGGTCGCCGTAACGCTGACCGCCATTGACCTGACAACGGAAGCGGCGGAATGGGAAGTCACGGCGGACCGCACCATCTACTGGATTTTTGTGCTGGATTATGTGATCCGCTTCTCCATCAGCCGGTCCAAATGGCTCTTCGTTAAGGAACACCCCTGGGATTTGCTGGCCATTATTCCCTTTGACGCCCTGTTCCGCCTGTTCAGATTCGCCTCGCTGGGAGAAATCTTAAGGCTCGCCAGATATCTGGACCTGTTTTCCTATGCCATGAGGTTCACCACGCGCATCCGGCGTTTCTTCAACACGAACGGATTCAAGTATATCTGCATCGCCGCCCTGGTCATCATCCTGCTGGGGGCCGTAGGCATCCATCTGGCGGAAGGCATGAGCCTGCCCAACGGCATCTGGTGGTCCTTCGTCACGGCTACCACGGTAGGCTACGGGGATACCTATCCGGTCACCACTTCAGGCAAATTCCTGGCTGTATTCCTGATGCTCACGGGCATTGGATTCGTGGGAACGCTCACCAGCACCATCACTTCCTTCTTTCTGAGTCCCCACGGCGGAGAAGCTCTGCCGTACCGGGAGGAGGAAATTGAGGCCATCAAAAAGAAACTGGACGACCTTTCCTCCATGACGGATGAAGACATAGACACCATGGCGGCCCTGCTGAAGACCCTGCGGGACGCTCCCCATCCCCACGCTGAAGCAAAGGAGGAAACATCACCTTCCGGCTCTTCCACAATCTGAAAACAGGTCATCTTCAGGAGCGTGACAACTCTGTGGAGTTATGAAAATTCCCTATTTCCTCCTTCGGCGCCACAACGCCGCCGCAAGTCCCAGCAGGGATAACCCCGCCGTTCCAGGTTCCGGGACCTGGGAACCCGGATGGTTATAATAGATGGAAAGCCATGTATATGAATCATCATACTCCGCTTCTATGCAGGGATTATCATCCCAATTGATTACACAAAAGGCGGGAACAGTAAGAGATTCTGTATTTGTAAACAGCAAATAACGCCCCGGCTCCAAATCGGCGGAAGCCGTTATATCCCACTTGATATTGCTCAATTCCATAACTGCTGGCATATTTCCACGAAAAACAATATTCAAAATAGCTCCATTCCTATTTCGTTCTCCCAGCTCTACATGCAAAGTTAGATCAGATAACAATAAACCCTTCCTAGATGAATGATACGGATCATCACCATCTATATACAATGCATTGCACCCATTCAAATACCAATCCGAATCTTTGTTGAGCAATATAAAATTATAACAATCCTCATAAACAGCCTGATCATTATTCCAGATACTTTTCTCTATGTAAATTTCACTTGCCTGGCCAATTCCTCCCCAAAAACCAAAGTGAAAAAAACCGCTTAGAAGAGCCGTTTTCGTCATTTTTCCTAATAATCTTTTGCAGCATTGTTCCATGGACAAAGAAATAACGGATTCCTAATCCGTACACATTTCTTCAATGATTTAGAACCAAATCCAACATATTTTCCCTTATACTCTCTGTAATCATTGTCCCAAATATTTTCGTTTTTATATGATTTTCATATCTATCTAAATCACATTTCAGACTTGCATACGGATTAGGAATCCTCTGTTACAACGTTCTTCATGAACATACCTACTTCCTCTTTCCCAACTGACGCAGACCAGGCCGGAATCTTCCTCATCCGTTCCCTGGGCATTCCGCCCATGGACGCTTTCCTTCTTTTAAAGGATCTCCTGGACACCAGCCGCGGAAGAGGCGACAGAATAACCCGGGCCAAACGCTGCATACGGCTGGGAGGAGAGGCTCTTGCCGACAGGGAAAAAAGCGTATCGTTTTCCCAGGCTGTCCGCGCCAGCCTGGAAGCAAGGAAACACCGCCGTCCCCGCACGCTGCAGGAAATCCGCTATATGGCCGCCCGGATGATGAAAAAATGCCCGGAGCTGGCAAGGAAACAGGTCCGTTCCATCACTCCGGAAGATTGCGGGCGTTATCTCCGCAAAAGCTTTCCCACTCCCCGCCAGCGGCACAAGGGGCGGCTGATCCTGAGCGGCATCCTGAATTATTCCCTGAAGCGCGGATGGTGCCGCAGAAACGCGGCCTTTCTGGTTCCTCCCCCCATCCTCAGGGAAAAACGCATCAGGGCCCTTTCCCTGTACGAGGCAAAGCGGCTTCTCCACACTGCGGAACAGTTGTTCCGAGGGGAATGCCTGCCGGCCTGCGCCCTGATGCTGTACGCGGGTATACGCCCCCACGAGGTCAAAAGGCTGACGTGGAAGCATATCAATCTGAAATCCGGCCTGGTTTCACTGGCGCCCACCCATACCAAAACGGGAGGGAGCCGCCATGTTTCCATCCTTCCCGTGCTGGGTTCCATCCTCAGCCGGATGTCTTCCGCCGGTTCCCCCGCCCGTTCCGTCTGCCCGCCCAACTGGGAAAAGAAATGGAAGGAAGTAAGGCGCCGGTCCGGCATCCTGAAGAAAAGCGGATGGGTTCAGGACGTGCTGAGGCATACCTACGCCTCCTACCACCTGGCCCATTTCTGCAATCAAAACCTTCTCCAGAAGGAGATGGGACACTCCTCCCCCTCCCTGCTGCTGGCCCGCTATCTTAATATGGAGGGTATCACCTCCGCAACCGGCGCCATGTTCTGGACGCACAGCTTTGTTTCTCCCGCTCCGTTAAAGGAAGACTGACAAAAATCCGTCTGGAATTGCGCGGCCAAAGGCGGAGCAATCCCCTGCGCCATCAGACCGGAGGCGCATTTGTTTTGCCTTGAATCCAAAATAAGGCACAGTACAATTTCTTCTCATAAATGCCGTTCTGATTTTCCAGTTTTGCCTTGAATCCAAAATAAGGCACAGTACAATCACCTCCGCCTATGTGTCCAACCTGTCCAGGTTTTGCCTTGAATCCAAAATAAGGCACAGTACAATTTTACAAATCCCAGGTGGACGCCCTGGACAGTTTTGCCTTGAATCCAAAATAAGGCACAGTACAATTAAAAAAATATATAACACCTAAAACAATAAGTTTTGCCTTGAATCCAAAATAAGGCACAGTACAATAGATACTGTGCCTTATTTTTATGTTCAGCGACTTATAAAAAAATACGGCGTCCGATATTTTTACCAGAGGAGCATCTGCTGAGGCAGGGAAACCTCCTGTCGGGGACAAGACCTGCCATGAAAAACGAACATCTTATCCCACTGGATATTCGTAACGAAAAGACAGCGGACAGAACCATCAGGCGGTATCATTTTCTGGATTCTGCGGGAGTGGGTAGCCATTCTTTCCTGAGTAACGCACGCGCGGGCATAGACGCTATACTGAATCATCGTATAGCCGTCTTCTAAAAGAGCCTTACGGAAATATTGATAGTTTTTTTTATCTTCCGGCGTGGTTGTGGGAAGATCAAAGAACACAACTAGCCAGCCCATTTTATAGTTGTCATAAGCCATGGTTCATACGGTCCGGATTGTCCGGCAAGAACTGCTTTGCGGAAACTGCGGCAAACGGCCTCTACCGCCGCTTTCAACGGCAGCTGTTTATCCCGGTACATGACAGAAGCCTGCAAGGTGGCTGTAATATGTTGCCTGAACTCACGGGTGATTTCTCCTGCTCTCTCTTCTGTTTTTACTTCCCGCAGGCACAAATGAATCCAACGGGCCACATTGGCGTCAAAGGCAGGCCTGAAGGGTTCCATCAGATCATAAGCCAAAGGCGCTGCATGTTCCCGGGATTGATGAAAAATGCCGAAGCAGGGATCCAGCCCCAGAGCAAAGAGATATTGCAATATGCAAGACAACAGAATAGCGTACGCATAGTTGAAGAGGTTATTAAACCCCTCCTCATGACGTCCCCTGCGAAAATCGGAGTTTGCCCATGTATCCGCAAATACGCTCCAGAACAGGCGGGCGCACTCTGCTTCCCTCGCCGTCTTTTCCGTCACGGCCATTCTCTTCAGCTCCGCAATGGCGGGATGATGCGGATTCCATGCTTGGGCCAGAGCCGTCTGATTCCCACACTTGGCATCCAAAGTCTTTTGCCAAAGGCGGTTCCGCAAACGGGCCGGCATATCCGCCAGATGTCTTAGCAGACCGGTATCCGTAGACCGATCCGCTGGCAGGAGCAGCACGGCAGGCCTGTAGCTTTCACACAGCACAAATCCTATTCTCTTCCTGGCCAGTTCTATCAGCAAATTGCTCGTGAGCGTCGCCTTAAAAGAACTGAGCACAACAGCCCCCACATCCTCCAGCGGAATCGTCCGGGGAGAATTCTCTCCATCCGCGCATCTGAGTTGGCCCTTGTCGCAGCTCAGATGGCATGTATAGGCATCTATGCTTAGAATATGGTATGACATGTAAAATGCCTTATCGTGGAGTTCCCGTATAAGAAGTAGGGTATCTTTTCATCTGGTATTTTTTTAATAAAGAAATGAGATCTACTTCACGCCAATTACATTCATGCGTCTTATTTTTAGGTACAGCGCAATGCGCTCTCTGAAGATCTAATTTTACGCCACCTTTTGAATCCTGTATGGATTCAATTCTCCATACACCTGCATGCTTGGGATCTTTAGACGAGGTTAAATGAATCAACATGCCTTTTTTCAAAATGCGCACCGGCTTGCCGCCGTTCTGTTCTTTCAGGGCCATGATTCGCTTAAACACCTTAATATGTCTGATCACCACCGGCTTGGGATCTAACGCCACTCCATAATTGCCATCAATTTCTATGGCTGCCTTAAGAGCCTTCAATTTTGACGGGCCTTCCGGAAACACTCCGACCAATTTGCTTGCTTTTACCTGATTTTTTTCCTTCTTCCCATCTTTCTTTTTGGAAAGAGAAACCATGGCATCCTCCCCGCTTCCATCAACAGAAAGCACTCTCTGCATGGTTTCCTTGAGTAAAGCGCCGCCCATGTCTGCAGGGACATGCTGAATGACCCTCTGCTCCATCAATTGTTCACGAATATTTTCTTTAAGAGAGGCGGAAAGATCACGCAACATCATGCGTCCATCATCATTCAGGACATAATGACGCTGATTCGCAACAGGCCTGACTTGAGGTATCAGTTTTTCCGGAATTCGGCGCATGGCAAGAACACGTCTCAGCAAACCATTATGATGAGCGGGTATGATATAGGGAATAAGCCCCAGCACACAGGCATCCAAGGCATGATGCAAATGAGTGAGAGAACGCAGGTTTTCCTTAAGAATCTTGCCGGAGTCCGGGTCGGCAGCTTCCGGGCATAATTCCTTAAAGACCCCAAAAACATCCCACGCCTTGCGAACTTCAGCAGTAACAGCGCCGGGAATCATGTCGATGTGCGCATCCGGCAGAGAGGTTTTAATAGACTTGCATGCCAGTTTCATCAGGTGAGAACTCTGCGTCATCATGCCTTCCGTCATGCCTATTTCCTTCATGGCCTCGTGATTTTGTGATTGATGTTTATGAGACAATCCCCTCACCATCAGTAAGGCTTTGCGCTTCTTTTTGCGCCTGCGGTCATCTTCATGCCCCTTCTTGTCATCCAACTTTTCAACCAATTCCCTGTAATTATTCAGGGAACAAATATGCAGGTTGGGTTTATCCGGCACAGGATTCTCCTGCTCCTGCTCCACAAAGTCGTACCCGGTGCGCTGACCTTTCATCCTGTTGACTCCCGGCCAGGTAAGAACCAGAGAAGAAAGCGCGTTAGACTGCCGGAAAGAATGGGGCACGATATGTTCCAGCTCCAGATTTTCCAGCTCATGATCGCCATACGTTGCGCCGGTGAACGGGCATGTCCAGTTCATGTCCATGGCAATGCGGCACTTGCGTATCAGGTTGGCAGAAAGCGCTTTCCCCGGCAACTTCCGTTTTAATCTATTGACGGCATCCGTATGGCTTTTCTGGCGCAGAGTTAGTTCTCTCTGAATCTTTTTGCTGTCCATGGCGGAAAACGTCGTCAGCTCCTTGCCAACTTCCACGCAAACGCGGGAGATTCTGTCTTTTTGCCCGTCAGCGAAATCTTGAATCAGATCCTTCAGCAAGCGATCCAGAATCAACATACGGTGACGCACAAGGTGGTTGTTGGTCATCGTATCAAGACGGCGCTCTTTCTGGTGCTGATTCACGGAAGAATCCATATCAAGGAGGCAATACAGGCAACCGTCATGCGCTTTCAGTTCCCCATCCGGATGCGCTTCCCCCCGGGCAGGACGCGTCGGATCTTCTCCATCAAGAATTTCTTCCACCACTTTTTTCAAGACGGTGCGGGCATACGGCGCACGCCCCGTCGCATATTTGGGTTTTAACGGAGTGTCGGCATAATCCGCCTCTTTCTTTTTAGATTCTTTCTCTATTTTCTTTTCCAACGCCTCGCCAGATTCCCCACGAGACTTAAGCAAATTCAACAAATAGTTTGGAGTAACGGACTTCCCGCGACGCAGGCGATTGGCGGCAATTCGATACACAGACGGCGAAAGAATTTGCCCGATGCCGCTTCTTTGCAGAACTTCCACGGCAGGGTTCAGGTAAAGAGCCTCTTCGCTGTCAGGATGCAAAGTAAAATAGTTGCTTACATTAGTCTCTGTCTCCTTTCCCAGACGGGAAGAAATAGCCTTCTCCAGAGAGGCTTTGGTCAACTTGCCTTCCTGTCGGGCCTGATTCATCAATTCTCTGCGTATCTCTGCAGAAAGAGGTTCTCCGTCTGCGCGGATATTGCATAAAATCCGGGCCATGCGGTATTCATAAAATTCCGGGCAATTCGCCGTGGGCACCTTGGATAGTTTTTCTGCCCGTTCACGGGCGCTTTGCTCAGAATTGCCTTTATTCAACTCCGCTTCATACACCTGCGCCCACGTGACAGGGCAGCGGCTGATGATGCGGTTATCAAAACGGGGGATTAACTGCCCGAACAAAAGACTTCCACGATAACGCCGAGCCAATTTTATCCCGTACTGAAGCAACACGCCGCGCTGTTCCGTTGTCAGAGGATGATGCTGCGCAATCAACTCTATGATCTCCGCAGTCAGCCCAGGAATCAGAGGCGCGGAAAGCTCCAATATGCGCCGTACCTCCTTTTCCACGATTAAGCGAGGAAAGGCGGTATTGAGATTTTTATAAGCCGGCGTTGAAACCTCCATCGGAGCATCCGCTTTGCCTTCTTCCAGTTTCAACTCCCGGCAAATGGTTTCCGCCATGGTCGCCGTCCCATGTTTATCCATCAAATCTTGAGCATGCTTCACTCTCTCGGTATCCTCCCCGTTCCCGCCATCTTCTGAAAGGCTGTTAGACCATGAGGCATTATTGTCGTACCCTCTGTTATGAGCATACCAGCGGAGAACATGCCAAAGCTCAATCGGGGCGAGAGTTCGATGCCCTTTTAACGCTTCTGACGCCAAATAAAAGGGAGCGGGGTGCCCGGAAGTTTCTTTCATTTCCGGCGTGATGATTTGCGCCTGAACCAGCAATCTGCCGATACGCTCGATGCGAACGCGCCGGGAGCGGATATTGCGTCTCAAACGTCTGTATTCACGCCTTTTAAATGCCTGACAATCATCTTTCGGAAACAGAACCGTACCGCAACCGCAAACCGAGGGATCCGCATCATCATGGGATGCGGAAGCAATGACAGCCCATCCAATGGATGCATAACCAATATCAAACGAAAAAGTGAGAGAACGCGACATCACAAAAAAACTGCTTTAATTCATATTATATGCCAATATTACATTCCATCAAGTATTTTAAAAATTATTCCATTCTGAAAAAACAGTTGACAAAACATCTGAACATCACTTTAATTCCCAACGGATTCAAGACAAAATTTGAAATGCAAACCGATTTTCCTGACTGCCAGCCAGTCACACCGGTAACAAAAGCATTTTTATCAAACTGCCATGTGTTTCAGCACATGGCAGTTTTTACACCTTCTGAAAGTTCGAAAGACTGACAAAAATCCGTCTGGAATTGCGTGGCCAAAGGCGGACAATCCCCTGCGCCGGGAGCGTCCGTCGCCCCTCTTTTTTCAACCTTTCCGCCATTCTCCAACCATGCCAGCAACCAGCCCTCCCCGCGCCTGGGCCGAAATCGACCTTGGGGCCATCCGCCATAACCTGAATGTCGTCAAACAGGCGGCCAAAGGGGAATATTACATGCCCGTCGTGAAGGCCGGCGCCTATGGCCACGGCCTGGAACAGGTTTGCCGCACGCTGGATTCGGAAGGCATCGCTTTCTTCGGGGTGGCCAATGTGGGAGAAGCCCGGCGCATCAGCCAGGCGGGCTGCCGCACCCGCCCTTACATCCTGGGCCCCGCGTTCCCGGAGGAACGGGAGGAAATCGTGCTGAACGGCTGGCGCTCCTTCATTTCCACCATGGAGGAAGCCGCGCATTACAATTCCCTGGCGCGGCTGTACGGAAAGACGCTGCCCATCCACCTTTCCGTGGATACGGGAATGGGCCGCGGCGGATTCCTGCCGGACCAGCTTGAAGAACTGCTTTCCCGCCTGGGAGAACTGGACAGCCTGCATCTGGAAGGCCTGGGCGCTCACCTTCCCTGCGCGGACGAGGACCGGGAGATTACGCTCAGGCAAATCTCCCGCTTTGAACAGATGGCCGCCCGCATCCGGGAAAAACTGCCTTTGAAGTACTGCCACCTGGCCAACAGCGCCGCCTCCCTGGATTATGAAATTCCCTCCAACAACATGTGCCGCCCCGGCCTGGTGCTGTACGGTTTTTCCCCCATTCCCTCCCCATGGGCCGCGCAATTGAAGCCGGCCATGGCCCTTTTTTCCCGCCTGACGGTGGTGCGCACGCTGCCGGAAGGCCACGGCATTTCCTACGGGGGCACCTTTGTGACGGACCACCCCACCAGGGTGGCGACCGTAGGCATAGGCTATGCGGATGGCTACCTGCGTTCCCTGGCCCACAAGGGCGCCCGCGTCATGGTGGACGGCGTTTCCTGCCCCCTTCTCGGGCGCGTGACGATGGATCAGATCATGGTGGACGTCAGCCGGGCGCCGCACGCGGAACCGGGCATGACCGCAGAAATCATGGGGCCGCATATCCCCGTGACGGAACTGGCGGAAAAGGCCGGCACCATTTCCTGGGAGATTTTTACCGGAATAGGCCCCCGGGTACCCCGCCACTACACCCACTAAACCAGACAGGAGGGAAAAGGGCCAAGCCGGCCGCCCATTTCTGGGGGCTTCTTTCCCGATTGACGGACAGACAGAAATATCGTTTAGTTAGCCAGTATGATGAAGGTTTCCACCAGAGGACGTTACGCGCTGCGCCTGATGATTGACCTCGCCCAGCACCGCGACGAGGGTTACATCTCCCTGAAGGAGATTTCCGCCAGGCAGGACGTTACCGTACGTTATCTGGAACAGATTATCGCCATCCTTTTGAAAGCGGGATTCGTCCAGAGCTTCCGGGGAAAGGCCGGCGGATACCGCCTTTCCAGGCATCCGCGCGAATATACTACGGAAGATATCCTGAAACTGACGGAAGGCTCCCTCCTGCCCCTTTCCTGCACGGCTTCCCACGAAAATCCGTGCCCGCGGGCGGCCGGTTGCGCCACGCTGCCTTTCTGGCGCGGGCTGCAACAAGTCATTGAGAATTATTTGCGCCGCGTAACGCTGGAAGATCTGGCCGAGCAGCAGAAGGAAATCGGCTGCGACTACGGAGCAGGCATTTAAGCAGCGGCCGCGGGCCTGAACATTTCCCCTTCCTTTTCCATTCCGGCCCATGTCCCGTTTTTTTTACCCGGAGCTTGACATCTGCTTTCCTTTTCATTATTTATTCCCTAGTTTTCCGATAGGAATATAAAAACCATGAGTAAGAACCATCGATTTGAAACACGCCAGATCCATGTGGGTCAGGAAAGTCCGGATCCGGCCACCGATGCGCGCGCCGTGCCTATTTACGCCACCACTTCATATGTCTTCAAAGACTCGGAACAGGCGGCAGGCCGTTTTGCCCTGGCGGAGCCGGGCAATATTTATAACCGCCTGATGAACCCTACCGCAGATGTTTTTGAAAAACGCATCGCCTCCCTGGAAGGAGGGGCGGCCGCGCTGGCCGTCTCCACCGGGGCTGCCGCTGTCACGTATGCCATCCAGAACATCGCCCGGGCCGGGGACCACATCGTTTCTTCTTCCACCGTATATGGCGGGACGTATAATCTCTTTGCCAATACGCTGGCGGACGCCGGCATAGAAACCACTTTTGTGGATGCAAGGGACGTTCAGAATTTTTCCAGGGCCATCCGGAACAATACCAAGGCCCTGTACGTGGAAAGCCTGGGCAACCCGAACTGCGACATCGTGGATATGGAAGCGCTGGCGGAAGTGGCGCACGCCCACGGCATCCCGCTCATTGTGGACAGCACGTTCGCCACGCCCTTCCTGTTCCGCCCCCTGGAACACGGAGCGGACATCGTGGTGCATTCCGCTACCAAATTCATCGGCGGCCACGGCACGGTGATGGGCGGCGTGATTGTGGACGGCGGTAAATTCGACTGGACGCAGAACGACAAGTTCCCCGGAATCAGCAAGCCCAACCCCAATTACCACGGAGCCGTGTTCGCTGAGGTATGCGGCAATCTGGCCTATATCGTCAAAATCCGGGCCACCCTGCTGCGGGATACGGGAGCCACCATCAGCCCGTTCAACTCCTTCCTGCTGCTCCAGGGGCTGGAAACACTCTCCCTGCGGGTGGAACGCCATGTGCAGAACGCCCTGCGCGTAGCGGACTATCTGGCCTCCCATCCCCAGGTGGAGAGGGTGAACCACCCCTCCCTGCTGGACCATCCGGACCACGACCTTTACAAGAGATACTACCCGAACGGGGGCGGCTCCATCTTCACCTTTGAAATCAAGGGTGGCGCGGAAAAAGCTCGCAAGTTCTGCGAAAGCCTGGAACTATTCTCCCTGCTCGCGAACGTGGCGGACGTCAAGTCCCTGGTGATTCATCCGGCCTCCACCACCCATTCCCAGATGACGGAGGAGGAACTGAAGGCGGGAGGCATTACGCCATCCACCGTGCGGCTTTCCATCGGGACGGAACATATCGACGATATTCTGGAAGATCTGGAACAAGGCTTCCGCGCCATTCTCTAACGATTTAACGGCAGCAACGCTCTTTTCCTACAAGCCATGAGAATTTATAAAAACATTACGGAACTGATCGGCGGCACCCCGTTGCTGGAACTGACCAATTACGAACGCAGGAATGGCCTGAACGCCACGCTCCTGGCCAAGCTGGAATACCTGAACCCTGCCGGCAGCGTGAAAGACCGCATTGCCCAGGCCATGATTGATGCGGCGGAAGCCGCCGGGAAGCTGAAGCCGGATTCCGTCATCATTGAGCCCACCAGCGGAAACACGGGCATCGGCCTGGCGGCGGTGGCCGCTTCACGCGGGTACCGGATTATATTGACCATGCCGGAGACGATGAGCGTGGAACGCCGCAACCTCCTGAAAGCCTACGGCGCGGAACTGGTGCTGACGGACGGCGCGCTGGGCATGAAGGGAGCCATCGCCAAGGCGGAGGAACTGGCCGCGGGACTGCCCAACAGTTTTATCCCCGGCCAGTTCGCCAACCCGTCCAACCCGGAAGCGCATTTCCGCACCACAGGCCCGGAAATCTGGAATGATACAGAAGGCAAAGCGGATATTTTTGTGGCGGGCGTGGGTACCGGAGGCACCATCACAGGCGTGGGCAAGTACCTTAAATCCCGTAATCCGGACATCCGGATCGTGGCTGTGGAGCCGTTCTCCTCTCCCGTGCTGACACAGGGCACGGCCGGCCCCCACAAGATTCAGGGCATTGGCGCGGGCTTCGTGCCGGAAACGCTGGACACCTCCGTGTACGACGAAGTCATCGCCGTCACCAATGAAGACGCTTTCTCCACAGGGAAGGAACTGGCGCGCACGGACGGCGTGCTAACGGGCATTTCCTCCGGAGCAGCTCTCTGGGCCGCCACACAGGTGGCGCGGCGCCCGGAGAATGAAGGAAAGACCATCGTCGTCCTGCTGCCGGACACGGGGGACCGCTATCTTTCCACCCCTCTGTTTACGGACTGATTCCTTCCATTCCCTGCCATGAAAAAATTCAATCTCCATCTCTACCTGGTTACGGATGAAGCATCCAAATGCCGCCTCAGCCTTCTGGAAACCGTACGGAAAGCGGCGGACGGAGGAGTTACCATCGTGCAGTACCGCTCCACCAATCCGGATGCGGGAACCTGTTACCGGGAAGCTTTGCCCATACGGGATTTCCTGGCTTCCCGCGGTATTCCCTTCATCGTCAACAACCGCATTGACCTGGCTCTGGCGCTGGAAGCAGACGGCGTCCACATCGGCCAGAGGGATCTTCCGGTTCCATCCGTCAGAGCCATGATCGGCCCGGATAAAATCCTGGGCCTGTCCGTCTCCAATAAGGAACAGCTCCGCGCCGTGGATGCCTCCCTGGTGGACTACCTGGGCATGGGCCCCGTCTTCCCCACCATTTCCAAGCTGAACGCCCCTCCCGTGCTGGGCGTGGAAGGCTTCGCCGCTCTGGCTTCCCAATCTCCCCTGCCCGTTGTCGCCATCGGCGGACTGGACGCGGAACGGGCCCGTCAAGTGCGCGCCACGGGAACCGCCTCCGGAATTGCCGTTGTCTCCGCCATTTGCGGAGCGGAGAATCCGGAAGCCGCCGCACGGGCTCTTGCCTGACGGACGGACCGCAGGAAACACTGGACAATCAAGCACTTGTTAACGCCATGCTTTCATCGACAGACCTTGTTCAAGCCGTTACCGCCGATTTGGAAAAAATCAGGGAAACGGCCCCGCTGGTTCTCTCCCTGACCAATTCCGTCGTCCAGCCCCTGACGGCCAATCTCCTGCTGGCCATAGGCGCCGTCCCCGCCATGCTCAACGACGCGGAAGAAGTGGTGGACATGCTCCGCAGCGGAACAGGTGCCCTGCTGGTCAACCTGGGCACCGTGACGCGTGAACAGGGAGCCGCCATGCAAACGGCGGTGCGGGAAGCCAACCGGCTGAATATCCCCTGGGTGCTGGATCCTGTGGCCGTAGGGGCTCTTTCCCTGCGCACGCGGCTGGCGGGGCAATTGAAGGAACAATCCCCCCGCATCATCCGCGGAAACGCTTCTGAAATCATGGCCCTGGCCGGCTATTCCTCCGTCACGAAAGGGCCGGAAAGCACCAGCTCCAGCGCAGACGCCCTGCATGCGGCTAGGGAACTGGCCCTGCACACGGGGGCGGCCGTGCTCGTTACGGGGCGTACGGATTATTCCACGGACGGCCGCCAGGTAACCGCCACGGAAAATGGCCACGCCATGATGTCCCGGGTCACGGGCGTGGGCTGTTCCATGGGAGCCCTGTCCGCCGCCTGCGCCGCCGTCTCCCCCACTCCCCTGCAGGCGGCCGTTTCCACAGCCGTACTCATGGGCATTGCCGGAGAAATGGCCTTTGAACAAAGCCCCTCCCCCGGTTCCTTTGCCGTATCATTGCTGGACAGCCTTTACGCCCTTTCTCCGGAAGACGTTGTCCGCAGAGCGCGCTTTCTTTCCCTTTGACAGTCTTCTCTTCCCCGGAAAGCAACTCCGCTGCCATGCACACGGCCTGACCCGGAAATCTCCGGAAGGGGAAGCACATCACCAGGAGCTGCCCGGGAGAGGGGAACCTCCGGCACCCTCCCCGCTAGAACAACCTGCGCCATATTTTCAGGCATTCCGCCTGCGGAGCAGAAAGCGGCATGCCGGGGACCTGACGAATCCCGGCACAGCCATTTGCCTATGCCGACCGCCAGAGCGCCGGAACCGCAAGCGGATTTAGTGTTGAGAAATACCTGCGGCCTTTTATAATGGGGGCAACCCATTTCAGCATGGCAAACTCCACTACCACGCAAAAACTCTGCAACTGGTTCATTCAGCAGGCGAACGCCAAGGGACTCATCCTGACGCCCGTCAAACTGAACCATCTGGTCATTCTGGCGGACTGGTGGCATCTGCACCGGACTGGCGCTTTCCTGATCAATGAACGGGTGGAAGCCTGGCCTTCCGGTCCGGTACTTCCTTCCATTTATCATGAATACAAGGATCAGCCGCCCTACTCTTCCATAGAGCATCCCAGCCGCCGCCAGCCCCCTTTGGAGGAGGAAACGGACATTATCCCCTTTCTGGAGCATATCTGGAACGTCTATGGCAAATATACGGCCCAGCAGCTCGGACGCATCAACACCGCCCCGTCCTCCCCATGGAAGCAGTCCCAGGGCAGGCATGAACAGGCGCACCGCCAGCAAATCACGGAGGAGCACGTACTGGCGTACTTTAAAAGCCTGGCCGGATAATTCCGGAAAAAACAGCCTGCCGCTTACCTGTACAGCCTTTTTCCAATCAAAACATATCTTTGAGTAAAAAAAAACTTGCAAAAAACGGCCTCTTCCGCTTTAATGCGCCCGCGCCGCAAAAGCGCCCGTTACATAGCCCTATAGTGTAATCGGTAACACAGCGGATTCTGGTTCCGTATTTTGGGGTTCGAGTCCTCATAGGGCTACCAGTTTCAAGAAAAAGGCTGTCTCTCCGGAGACGGCCTTTTTGATTTTATTCCACTCTAAACAAAGCTCTTACGAAATTTCAGAAAACACAAAAACATCTTGAAACATGGTGATACAACTTGCAAAAAGAGCACACTATTGATACCACTAAATCATGGCCTCCATCTATAAAAAGCCGAACAGCCCTTACTGGTACGCACAATACCGCGTAAGAACCGCTACAGGCTGGAAACTGGTCAGGCTGTCAACCAAAATCAAGCATACCCCCGCCACGGTAACAAGGGAAGTAAAAGAAGCCGCAGAGGCCATGGGGAAGCAGCTGAATGTCCTGACTAGGGAACAGGCTATGACCAAGGCACAACGCCTGGCGGACGCCCTTGAATCAACGGCGCGGGCAAACCTGCCGGCCTATCAATTACGCCGGGCCATTTCCGCATTGTCCACGGAATTGACCGGAGAATCTATGGAAATGCCCTCTGTCAAATTATGGCTTGATGACCACATGCGGCGCATTACGCGCAATGGGCTTAAACCCGCATCCATAGCGAACTACAAACAAGCCTTTGACAAATTTCGCGCCTCAATGGGAGAACGTATCAACCTGCCTCTGGATCGCATTACTCCCCTGATGCTGGACGATTTCAAAAACTATCTTCTTTCCCGTGTCTCACCATCTACCGCCAATATTGCTCTTACGCTGGTTTCCGCGGCGTTCCAGGCGGCAGTTGATTATAAAATTATTGAAACCAACCCCTTTACGGCGATTACCAAGCCTCACAAGGGGAAAGCCGTCAAACGGCGGAAATTCGAATTAGAAGAGCTTGAAAAGGTAATGGCCGCATGCAATCCGGAATGGCGCTCCATGGTGAAAACGTGCCTCTATACGGGCGGTCAAAGATTGGGAGACGTGGCAACGCTCCGGTGGTCCCAGGTTGACGAGAAACGAGGCGTTATCCGGATGACTACGCAGAAAAAGGGAAAGCCTCTGATGATTCCGATTTTTCCGGCGCTGAAAAAACACCTGCAGCAACGGAAGAAAGAAGCTCCTGGGGACTTCCTGCATCCTGAATGCGCGAATATTTTTGAAAGCAGGGGATCCGGACGCCTGTCAAATATCTTTAGCCACATCCTGTACCAGTGTGGCCTTATTGCCAAAGACCCTCTGGCTGCAGGCAAAAAATACAAAAAGCAGGAAGGAAACGGCACAGAGACGCGGCGCCACGTCAATGAATTGTCCTTCCACAGCCTCCGCTATACGGCAACAACCATGTTACATGACGCCGGTGTTCCCCCTGCTCTTGTGCAAGCCATTGTGGGGCACGATTCCCGGGAAGTCCATGAAGGATACATCGACTTTGGAGCCAAGGAGTTTACACAAGCCCTTGAAAAGCTTCCCAAATTGTAGCACTACCTTAAATAGTGATATCATGTTTTAAACCTCCCTGTAAGTCGTGGCGGCAGCGTCCCATTTCAGGTCAATGTAACCAATCTCCCCGAAACGGTTCTTGCCGACGATGATTTTCGCCTCTGCCGGATCTGCATTTTTGTCCATAACGTACGGTCTGTAGAGTAACAATATCTGATCAGCGTCCTGTTCGATAGACCCTGAATCCCTCAAATCGGATACACGGGGAACCCCGGCTTCCTTCCCGGCGCGTTTCTCCGCTTCCCGGTTCAACTGGGCAAGCACGATCACCGGAATATTCAGTTCCTTGGCCAGAGCCTTGAGGCCGGCGGAAATCTCCGACACCTCCCGTTCCCGGGAAGACTGGCGTCCGGTGGGATTGGCAAGCTGCAGGTAATCCACGCCGATGCACCTCACGCCGTGGTCCGCCACCATACGCCGGGCAGTTGCCTGGATCTGGTCAATCCTCAAGGCGCCCCGGTCGTCCACGAAGAAAGGCAGGCTCCTTACCTTGCGAACCGCGTTGGTGAAAGCATCCTGCTGCCACTTGGTCAGCTTGATGCCTCGGCGCAGATTGGCCGCATTGATTTTGGACATGCCAAAAAGCGTGCGTTCAAGCAACTGCTCCTTGGACATTTCCAGAGAGAACATGCCTACTGGCACCCCTTCGGCGGCCAGATTGTACAGAATGTTGGTCATGAAGGAAGTCTTCCCCACGGCCGGCCGAGCTCCGATGACCACCATAGCCGTGTTCTGTAAGCCGTCCAGCATCCTGTCCAGGGAGGGGTAGCCGGTAGGAAGCCCCTTGGTCTGTCCTGGATTCTTGATGCGAAACTCCAACCCTTCCACCACCTTCTGTGTGCCATCAGCCATGCGCGCCACTTGGGCCACTCCGTAACTTTCCCGCAAGGAGGACATCACCTTTTCGGCTTCCGCCAGCACTTCGTCTTTGGTCAGGGTTGGGTTTTGAAGATTTTCCAGCCCGGAAATGAACAGGGATTCCACATCCCGCTTCTTCTTGGCTTCCACCAGAATCTTCACGGAGGGCTCGAACTGGAAATGGTAGGCAAAGCTGGTTGAAAGCTCGACAAGCCCGGCGTGACCTCCTACGGATTCAAGCTCGCCGGCGGCTTCCAGGTGCTGGATCAGGTCGGTGATATTGACCTTTTCTGGAGTCTTGGCCAGAGTCTCAAAGGCGCTCCAGACCTTCTGATGGGCCAGAAGGACAAAATGAGCCTTCGTGAAACCCTGTTCGATCAGGGCGGCTACCTTGTCGGCGCCGTCAATGCAGTTGCCAAGAACGGTCTTTTCGGCGTTGAGTTGTGTTTCTGTAAGTTGCATAATGGTTTTTCTTTTTGAAGGTTAAATGTTTTTTCTAAATCTTGGATCGAAGGGGTCGCTTTCCTCTCCGGGTAGTTGCCCTTTGGCATCAAGATTTCTTGCCCAGCGCAGGGCGTAGCCCAGGGCATTGGCTTTCCAATCGGCAATGGGGCAGGAGAATTTGTCCACCCAGCCGGAGCCGCCCCGGTCCGCCCAGTATTGCAGGGCGCATTCCGAAACGTCCCTGGGGAGCAGCTTCAAGCGGCATCTGGCTACCTCGTTTTTCAGGTAGGCTTCCACCTCTTCCGGTGAGGAAGGAAGAGGAAGTGAAGAACGAGAAGGAGCCGCAAGCGAGCCGTCAGGCGCAGCTTCCTTCGTCTCCGTCTCCGTTTCCGATTTCGTATACGTATTCGTATTCGACTCCGTCTCCGTATAGGCGAGCGGATGACGGTCACGTGACTGACATGTGTCTGACACATGGCCGTCATCTGACTGACAAACGTCAGTTTTTTCTTCATCAGGAGCAGGAAACTTACTCTTCTTCGCCCTGGTCCTTTGGTCGAACTGCAAGACCTCCAGATAACGCTTCCCTTCGACACCGTACACCCTTACAAGACCCGCGGTCACACAAGCGGTGAGCCACTTTTCTATGTCCTGGTTACTGACATTGCCTATTTTGCGAGGCATTATCTTTCCGATCAGTAGAGGAGGGTCGGCGTGATACCGTCCATAGTCATCTACAGCAAGTAAAAGACGATGATAGAAGCACTCTTCCACCCAACTCAGCTTATCGACCTTGTCGGATGTCAGAAACCCTTCCCTGATGATTCTATTAGGCATGTTCTATGGTTCAATCAAACGTAGTTCATCACACCTCTTGCGGACGTAATCCAGCACCGTGCCGGCGTCCTGGTGTTTGATGCAGATCAGAAAGCCCGGCTTGCCGAACTTCTCTACCCAAAACTCTATTTCCGGACCTGTAAGGTCAAAATACACGCCGTAGCGGCCTGTACGCCCCAGTTCCCCCTTAATGCGGCAAAGCTCCTGAATGCAGCGGCGTTCTTCCTGTTCTGGTGTTTCCATAGGAAAGCAAACTGCCTCATTTTCAACTCCAGCACGGATGCCGCGGCCTGATTGGTCAATATAAAGGTGCTTCATCGCCCCCCTCCTTTCTTGGCTCCCAATTGCAGGAACTTGCAAGGCTATTGAAAATCATGCAATTCTCGCAAATCGCGGAACCATCGTCTTCTTCCAAATAACTACAAGTCCGGCATTCCCTTTTCTCCAAGGGCACCCACACCCTGCATGCGGCTCGCTTCCACCAGGCGTCACGGATAAGTGCGTCCAGGCCGTGCATATCTCTTTCAATGTGCCAAGCATGAAGCCCCATATCGACCACATCCACAAAATACCTCTTGCTTCTGTGAGCTTTAAGCCAGCCACGGGAGCGTCCATACTCGTAATGGGCTTTCTGTTCAGGCGTCATGCTCGGCCCCTCCTTCCTGTTTGGGAGTGTACATGTCACCCATGCGGCGCCTGCATTCACAGCAATCCGCCCTAGTTCCATTTTCAAAGAGACAATCTGCGCATGAATCTTCCTCGGAAGCTTGCCGGGTTTCCCCGGCAAGCTCCTTGGTGTAGAGGTTTTTAACCGCTGCATCCAAATAGCCGTTTAAGTCCAAGTTTAGTTGCCTATCTTCATAAAATTCAGAAAACAGCCCCTTGAGAGCAACGCTGGACAGATATTCTTCTTCGTTTCTGGCAGATCCATTTTCTACCGCAAACGTAGCAGTATCATACATGGATTGAGAGATAGGGATTTTCAGGGTAACAACCTTCATCACCTGTGCCCTCCTTTCATGGAAGCAAGCGTTGCGGCAAGGGCGGGGTTTGATGTTGAGTCTTCGGCAAGGTAGAAGGACTTCTTGGCGCTTTCCAATGCGCGGTTAAGCAGAAGAGTTGCCATTTCGCAACGTGTCGCCTTCACGTAAACACTTCCTTCATCCCACTGGATAAAACCGGAATTGATAGCAGTAATCGCGGCAAGAACATCGCTGTCTTTTTCATTTATTTCCGTCAGGGCAAAAAAAGTCTTCCGCCTCTTGTCCAAAACCTTGAAAGGAATCTTCTCTTCAAACGCATTCGCCGCATTTTGCAGAAGAATGGCGGCCTCATCGAAGGCTCCCTTCACGCCATTGACAACCTCTTCCTGGTTGTCATCAAAAAAGACCAACAGGTGAAACATATCCAGAATGGCTTCGGCCGCGCCCCGGAGCATGATGGCATTCTCTCCGAAGGCTATCAAATCCTCTTCATCGTACCGCTTCTTCCTGGGAGCGGCGGGCTTCTTGGCCGTCCTGGCAGCCTTTGCCGGTTGACAGGTCTTCCCGTCTGTCGTACTTACTGGCTTGTGAGCAATGATAGGATTAGCCGTCTTGCCATTATTCACAACATCCGCCCCTTTCCCGTTGCCGCGGGAAAGGGGTTCTGCGTTTACCAGTAGTGCTGCAGTTGTATTCATAGCGATCATAATCTTATTTATTATCAATTAACTATTATTATTTAATCAGGTTCAATCGACGCGCCCCGGACAGAGGCGTGAAGAAATAGTTAGTCTTCGTCGCACAAGGAGAAGCCTTCGTCATTCAATTCAAAGACGCCCAGCCAGGGAGCCTTGATAAAGGCGACGTAGAAATTGCTCTCGTCCTTGCGCCGCACCACGACAAATTCATCTTCCGGAGAAAAACGATAAGTCCTTCCACGGTTAGGCATGGTGATAATTAACTGGGAATTTAACATTACCCTGTCGCCTGTATCAAAAGGCTTTGCCTGAACAGGTTTAGATGCAGTATCAATATTGCTTGTAATCATTGTATTATGTATTTTCTAATGGTTATTGTTTCCTCATGCCGTGAGGGCGGGACGGTTTTGATAAACCGTCAAAAGAAAGGATTTTTGCGGTATTCTCTTTCATGGCCTTGGAAATACGTTCCACGCACCAGAGGGTGGCGCCCCGCTTTTGATGCGGCAGACAGTCCTTTTTCATGATATCCGGTGACGTCTTCGCCAGTTCATAGAGCCATACGCGGCCCTTGCGATGCCGGAACTGGGGCAGTTTGAGAAGCTCTTCCGCACGCAGCCAGGTTTCACCGCTTGTTTCAGGGCAATATTTCCCCTCCATGATCGCAACCAGGCGGTCAATGCGGGCAAACAATCCTTCTATCAAACGTTGATCATTGGCGTCCATTATCCTAAGACGATTTTTGTTATTGTGTAAGAGGCGCAGACGATGAAGGCCGCCACAGCCACACAGGCAGAAGCGATTACCAGCCAAAAGAGCAGATGCGCCACGGTCTGGTGCCGGCGTGCCCTGTCTCTGTTCTTGCGGACTTGCAGGAGGCGAAGTTCCTTCCGGGGATCAAGGGACTGATAGGGGCTCTTCCCTGCCCTGTCCGGAATACCATTGATGTGTTCACGGGCACAGGAAGCGCACAGGCAACGGCAGCAATACGCATTCCCTTTGTGGTCTTCGATAATGGACCAGTAAGCGCCCCTGCCGGGTTCCCGCCCGCAAAAATAGCACAGGAACGGCATGTTGCAGTCCGTGTTGGTAATGGTTTCCTCCATCCCCATATAGGGCCCATGAAGGATTGGCCGCCGTAGCCGTTGCAATGTCACATATGGATTCATTGTCACAGAGCAGATTAAAGTTCGTGCCAACCGAGTCGGATAAATTCGTCAATCAGGGCTTCTTCCATTAGGCTGCGGGCTTTTTGGATTCGGAGTTCTTTTTCCGAGGTTGTGGACTACGGTCTTTTGCCTTCTGGCGGAAATCCATGATGGCGCCGATAACGAGAGCCCGGCCGCTCAAGCCTGTAGCGGCCTGCGCCTCCCGGAACCACTCCCGCACTTCTTGCGTTTCTTTTTTCAGGTTGATGATCATATTCGCGTCTTGCGTGCTGTTGATAACTCAATAAAGCACGAAATGTGCTATTTAGTCAACCCGAAAACACGCTTTTTGAGATTGCATGCATTATTTTTTTATTGCTAATCTGCACGCTTTGTGCAAAATGCGTACATGCTCAATGCAAAAGACATCAAAGACTGGTTAAAAACCATCGGCAAAAACCGTGAGTGGCTTGCTGAAAAAACTCTGGTTAGCAAGAGAACTGTTGATAATTGGATTACAACAAACCGCCCCATTCCTCCCGCCAAACTCGCCCTCATTGAAAAATTGATGTCAGGAGAGGAAGAAATTGAGTTTGAGCTTCCGCCAGACTTTGAAAAGCAACTCCGCGCCATGGCGGATGAAATGCACAAAAATCTTGAAGACATGGTTTCCCACATCCTTCAAGTCACAGCCAGGGCGCATCAGAAAAGGAAAGCAGAAGCTCCCAGCCAGCAGTTTACCCCATTAGAACCATTACCTGCTGCATCTTTCTTGGATCAGCCTGTCCCGGTCATCGGTAATATCGCTGCTGGCGCATTGACGCCGGGTGACAACATCCCTTATCAAATTAAGACTGATTACCAACTCGGAAAAGGGGAATACGTCTTACAAGTGGAGGGGAAATCTATGGAGCCTGTCATTCCTGACGGATCTCTGGTGGTCATGCGCAAGCACACCATTCCTCCCATTCCTAAAGTGGGAACCATTGTAGAATACAACGACGAACGAGGGGTGACGCTCAAAAAACTGGTCCGCAGGAAAAACCCGGAAACCGGAAAAATGGAATACGTATTACATCCACTTAATCCCAACTTCGGAGACATCGAACCCATGGACGGTGGAAAAATTTCGGCTGTATTCGTGAATACTCTTACAAATTATGAGAAAATGACTTCTTAATATTTTTCTGTCTACTCTATCAAAAATATTATAGTATCTAAGAAAGAACGTACATGCCTACCACAAACAGTATTCTTCGTTACCCAGGAGGGAAAACGGCTTATGCATCACTGTTGAAAGAGGTGATACATCTAAATGGCTTAAAAGGGTACGCCTTGGCAGAATGTTTTGCTGGAGGTGCCGGAGCATCTCTGAAGCTTCTCTTAAACAAGGAAGTACCTTCAATCATCCTCAATGACTATGACCCTGCCATTTATTCTGTTTGGCTGGCCACTATTCGGCATTCGCAACAACTTATTGATTGGATAGAACAAGTTCCAATTACGATTGAGTCGTGGAAAGAGCAAAAAAAAATCTACAATATGTCGCCTTGTCCTTCATTTGAACTGGGTGCTGCCACATTATTCCTCAATCGTTGCAACCGTTCCGGTATTATTCAGGCTAACCCTATCGGAGGAATTAGGCAGGAAGGAAAGTACAAACTGAATGCCCGTTTTAATAAAGAAAATCTAATTCGTAAAATTGCAAGGATTGCAACTGTTGCTGATAACATAGAACTTTACAACCTTGATGCCATAGATTTCATTTCTCATCTAAACAATTCCCGACATTCCGTTTTCATCTACTTTGACCCTCCTTACTACAACAAAGGAGAATCCTTGTATATGAACCATTATAATCATAAAGGACATAAGTCTTTGGGTACCGCTATCAAAAAATGCAGGCATCCATGGCTTCTCTCCTATGATGACTCTCCTGAAATAATGAACATTTACAAAACATACCCTATCTACAAAAAAGAGCTCCTCTACACCATCATGCCCCCTTCCAAAGGTAGGGAATTAATAATCACTCAACTTGACCTTCCCGAACAAATATGCTTGGTTTGAGGCACCCATGTGTCACCTTCCTACAAATTCACCACAATCCCCTTCTTGCTACAAGGTTACCAAACTCATTATCAAGCAATTTAGGCGCTTGAAAAATCAGACTATTCCTATAGGTCCCCATATTACTCTTATTGCTGGCCAAAACGGAACTTCTAAATCTACACTATTAGGTCTCATTGCCCATCCCTTCAGCTGTAAGAAAGATACCAATTCAGTGTACGTGCGCCACTATAAGAACATTGACTTGGACAGCATCAGAACGATTAATAATAAGAAATTTGAATCCGATTACACTCAGATGTTTCGTTTTTCGAATATTCATGATCTTCCTGGAAACCATGAATATAGTATTTGCATAGAGGGTCCAGATCTGCTTGACCCTCAAGGATTGAGTGAATTTGGAATTCCTATTAAATCTAAAATACGAAACGCAACCAAACAGAAAATCAGACTTGTAGCAGGCAAGACACACGAAACAGGAGAAGGAAATTTCCCTCACCCAATCATTTATCTCGGTCTTGGGCGCCTTGCACCATTAGCAGAATGTAAAAAATTCAAAATGGAAGATAATCAAACAATTCTTACCCCTGCTGAAGAGCAATGGCTTCATCGAACAAATCAGAAAATACTTCAACTTAATGAGAGGCCCGTAGGTATTGGAATTATTGACTCAGGGCTCCCAGGAAAAGGTTCTTTTCCTGCTTCCAGCTATGAAGCATACAATCCATCTACTTATTCAGCAGGACAGGATAATTTAGGCCAAATATTAATTGCCATTCTATCCTTTAAAAGATTAAAAAATCAACTTGGAGATAAATATGCAGGAGGCATCCTTTTTGTAGATGAACTAGATGCGGCACTTTTTCCTGCAGCGCAAAAAACTCTTTTAGAAGTGTTGGCTCAAGAATCTCAACAACTAAAATTACAAATTATTGCTACCACGCATTCCTTAACAATGATAGGTCATACTTTCCATTCACAAGGTGGTAGGTTTACAAAACTTGTCTTTCTTAAACGAAAAGATGAACAAGTTATAGCTCATTCAGATCTCACTTACGAACAGATGAAATCCGACCTCAGAATTGAATACAATGTAATGGAAGAGCGTCCGGTTCTATTCTTTGAAGATCAAAGGGCGATTAATTACTTTAATATAATAACAAAAAATTTATTCGTTTCATATTACGATCTTGAGATAGGAGGAAGTCATGGTTACCTTCAAAATATCGCATCAAACAATGCAATACAAAAAAGGTTAAAAGCCATTAGTATTTTAGATCCTGATGTTCCATATAGCCAAAATGCAAATAACATTGTTTTATTACCTGCTTCAAAAAAGCAATGTATAGAAAAAGAAATGTACTTCTTTTTAAAAGAACTATCAGATCATCATCCTTTTTGGAATGATGATAGAAATTTTAGTAAGCAGCTTATTTTTAAAGATCATCGTTACGAAGAATCTGACAATGTCATAAATTATATTAAGACTTGGTTTGATGAGATGTCTCAATACAGATTAGATTGGGGAGAAGACGGAGAAAAAGTATTTAACGTTTGGTGTCAAGAACACAAAGATTTATGTCTTGATTTTTGTAAAAATTTAATAAATTCTATAAAATTAACCTTTTCAAAAGCTCCTAAAATAGGAAATATAGAACAAAATCTTCTTACTTTCTATTCACCTATCCCTTCAAGAATGGTACCGGATTGCAATATTGAAGATCTTCCTCTTTTTAATATGCATTAAATCAAATAAATTTTTTACAAAAATTATTATTTGAGCATGTGCTATCGAGCAAATGACTCTATCTTTAGATCAATTCTATTACTGGTGTCGTTGAAATCGCCGATTCAATTAGAGAAGATTGACAACCTCTGACTCTATTCAGGAGCTGCCTTTATCGGGGCAGCTCCTTTTTGTTGGGCACAGCCCTTCAATACCAATTCCAGTATATATTTTTACATAATGATACTGAAACAATGATTTAGGAGTTGCTTATTCTGAGAAGAGAGGCTATTATTTGGCCTCTTTACGTTAGAATGCTTCGCCCCTTGGCCTCCGGGCCAGGGGGCTTTTTTGTTGCACTCATCCTTGGCTTGGATATTATTGAGAAATGCGCTATTTTTATTATAAGGACGAAAAAGTATTAGGCCCTGTGAATGCTAAAGGGCTGGAAGAAATGTACCGTCGTAGAGCTTTGAACGATTCAACGCCTATTATCAAAGAAGATGACGATAAAGACGAATGGTTAGAGCTTGGAAAAGTATTTCGTTTTTCAACCACTTTTCGTATCTCCTCTGATTCTTTTAAAACTCCATTCCAACGGGCTACTGACCTATTAATAGAATATGGCCTTATCGATCCAGAAACCGATCTTTCTGCTTTCTTCACAGGTGTAATGGCGGAAGCCATGGAGCGTTTCGGATTGGAGCACAGACAACCAAAGAAGAAAAAGCGTCCCTATAAAATGGACACGGAAGGAGATGAACAACTTGCCGAAGACCTAAAGCTCATGAACACCAAAACTGGTTTTGAAATCCAACCGGTTGATATTATTATTCCAGGGTCTAAAATCTGCATCACAGGTCAATCAGACCGTCATTCCAGGCAATTCCTGTATGATAAAATTGTAGAGGCGGGAGGAATTGCCTCAAAATCCATCACGCTTGAAACTAACTATCTCATTGTTTGCGACAAAGCGAGTAAGGGCTATAAATATGGAACATTTGGAGCAAAACTCAAAAAAGCGGCAGATTACGGAATTACGCTTGTCGCCGAAGTGGATCTTGTAGAGAAACTAAAAGCTCTTCACCTAATAAAGTAAAGTTGAGGCTTCAAAAATAACAATAATCAAATCACTTTTTGAGTGATAGCTGATATTTTAAAGCTTCCTTAAGCCATTTTCGGAATTTTGGAGAGGTAAAGCAAACTTCCATTATCTTGCCCCCAGTATCTTTCATTCGAATACATTCCATATATGCAGAATCTACATTATTTCCAAATTTTAAAAAACAAGGTAAAAGTAAATATTCAAGTTTATTTTTCTTAGAAAGAATTGAAGATACAGGTATATACCTTAAATCCACTTCATCTCCACGTGCATAAGCAGACTTTTTCCGTTCCATAAGCTTTTTATATTTCTCCCATTTTGAGTTATGATCTGACACATCTTTCATAAATTTAGAAAGAGGGGAGTATCCAAGCCCATCAGTTGGCGCAATATAAATAACTGCCTTTTTATTAATTGATTTATTCAAAGCAGTTATAATAATCCAACCCTTTTCATTTTGCTCTAATAATACCTTTTTATCTTTTGTATCTTCAATGCGCTCTTGAGTAAGAATGCAACACTCTACTTCTTCTTTATAAGCTGGATGCTCTTTATTCGTTGATTGATAATCGTTCTCAATATTTTCAGAGTTCCTTTTTACAACTATACTCTGCCCAAAGACAGGAAAAGTAATAACCCCTGCAATTAGTACAATACAAATTTTTCCTACAACATTGTTCATACCAAAAATATAAAAGAATATCATGAGAAAACAAGTCAAATAATAATGGAACCTCAGATTGTTCACCATAGGAGCCAAAGCAAAATGATGGAGGAGCACTAAAATAGAGGGCTCTGTATTTATGGACTCTGTCCAAAAAATGTTAGAATCAGCCTTTTCCTTTTCCATTTGAAAAGAACGGAGAAATGAATATTATCCAGAAGTAGGCAACGTATGAATGTTCAGAAATAAATTTCCTACATCGCTAAGCACTTTCATAGATTCCTAGATAAAAAATTCTGATTTCCTTTTGTAAAGACCAAGTTTCCAAACCATTAAAATAATACAAAGAAAAAATGCCTGTAAGTATACCTCAAATTTTTATAAGTTGGAGTCACAACGAGGAAAGACAAATAGCCGAGCTACTCAAAAAATTATTGCTTGAGTGTTTTAACGTACAAGTATTTGTATCATCACAAGATATTCCTTATGATGAAGACTTTGGAAATGCAATACGAGAGAACTTAAAAGCGGCAGACTATGGGATTGTATGTTTAACAAAACGCACAAAAGTTGAACCCTGGATTATGTTTGAAGCCGGAGTTTTGATGGGAAGACATGATTTTTCCAAGGTGTCATTTATTTTGTTCGATATGAAGTTTGAAGACATGCCAGCTCCAATTAAAACGCGTCAAGCATTATTGTTTGAGCAGGAAGATATAAGAAAATTATTAACTACTGTTCGTGTTCGTCTTTCTTTACAAGAAAAAAATAGTATTCATAACATAATAGATGAACAATGGAATCAATTCGCAGATAATGTTTCCTCTCTTCTGAGCAAAATACCTCAACAAACAGAAAAAGAATCGGAAATAAAAAGACTATCTGAAGAAGTAGATAAATTGATAGAAGAGAATAAACGAATTTCTAATGAATTAGCTTTTACCAAAACAGGAAAACACCCTTTTCCTTCTGGCCCCATCGTAGGATTTCATGCGAATATGGAAGAAGATTTTATAAATCAAGATTCCGGAAAATTAGAATTTCATTTTAATTCATATGACGATCAAGATATTGTAAATTTAACATGGCGTCTCATTCCTCCAGGGTCTACAGATAGGGAAAAATATCGGAAAAATTTTCCAGGCATTCAAGATATTTTTATTTCAGAACGATTTTACAATAATGGTTATTCTATTCAATATATAATTTTTAAACACGCCTCACAAGGTTATATGACACATACAGATTCAAATGGAAACAAAAGAACTTCTTTTGGTCGTAAAATCTACCCTATTTCAATTTTGAAAATAGTAAACAGAGAAATAGATCCCTCTTGGAGAAGACCCTTTGATAAAAAAGATGAGGAAAAAGTAAAAAATATTTATGACACAGTTTCAAAAAAAGCACTTCGCCCATAGAAATTATTAATATCTTGATCTGTTTGTATTAATTGACTCTGTTTGAAATATGCCTCAAGACATTCAATCCTTTAAACGTGCGCGAGCAGCATCCAGGGATGAACAAGCAGTATGGATGCGATTCATCCGCATGTTTAAAAGGAATAAAACTCTGCGTTATATTTTTATTGTCATTTTATTCCTATTTATAATCTTTTATACATGGGCTACACTCTCTTTAAAAAATCTTAATGAAATTGGTGATGCTTTCAACATTCTTAATACCTTTTTTACCGCTCTTGCGTTTATAGGCCTTATTGTCACGATTCTCTTACAAAGAAAGGACTTGGCGCTGCAACGTGAAGAACTGAAATTGCAGAGGGAGGAAATGCAGAGGCAATGCGCTGAGCAAAAAAGACAGGCAGATGAATTTGAAGCCCAAAACAGACTAATGAAAATTCAGCAGTTTGAAAGTTTCTTTTTTAAACAGTTGGAATATCTGAATTATTTAAGCAAAAATATACATTTTGGCGAATATAATGGAGATCGAGCAATATCAAAGATATCAATTATTGTGAAAGAATCGTTGGAATATATTAAAGGATCGTTTGAATCTTCCATGGCGTGGGCAGTGTTGGATAGAGAAAATGAATATAATATGAATTGGGATAAATTTGATAATTCTTATGAGTATATGATTCCATGGTGTAATAAATTTTATTCATTAAATTATTATATAATGAATCTTACTATTCTGGATGAAAAAGAAAAGTGGTTTTATATTAAGTTGCTTTTTGAAATTTTATCAGGCCACCAGCAAATGATGCTTCAAATCATGGGGTGTATTTCTAGCAATGACATATATCGGGAATTAGAAAAAAATCTTGAGAAAAAAGAATTTTTTCCTCCTTCAGAGAGTGTACTAGGGAAAGATAAAGAACTTCAAATTTTTAAATCAAGCTTGGGATATGGAAAAATGTGGTGCAATTTTATAAAATCCAATTTATGAAAAAATGTGAGTTTCCTTTAAAAGGAGAGACAGAATAACACAATGTGTACTTTTTCTTGATAAAAAACACACTACACGAGAATCATTTACTGGCCCGACGAGGACGGGAAATATCTGGGGAAACTCCCGGAGCTTACCCCTTATCCCTGCGTAAGCGGTCAAACCGTGGAAGAAGTCAATGCCGAACTGGATCAGGCGGAAGAAGCTTTACTGGACGCGCTGGGGGATGATCTTCCCGCCAGGGGGATCCGGGTGGTTGTTCCGGGATCCCGGCGGAATTGGATTGCAAAAAACAAGGTTGCAAAAATGCGCCAGAACCTGGACATGGGGCAGAAAGAATTTGCCGCACTTCTGGGAACCTCCATATCCACCCTGAAAAAATGGGAAAGCGGGGAACGTACCCCATCAGGAGCCGCTGCTAAACTCCTGGAGATTCTGGAACGGAATCCGGAAGCCGTTTTAACCAAATAACAAAAAGGCGCCCCCGTTTGTGAGGGCGCCTTTCTTTTTTACCGGTATTCACAGCACCGGCATTTACAGCCGGGCAAACTGAAGGTGCATCCAGTCATAATTCCGTTCACGGCCCAGAGAAACGGCCCCATGGGCTTCCCATATCCGCCACCACTCTTCGCACTCCGGGCGGGAAAGCCCGGCATGGGGGGCTTTGCAGGAATAACTGTTCCGGGCCGGGTCAAAGTCCAGGGCAATCCCCCAGGCGTGCATGCTCTTGCTTTTGCCTCCGGCCGTGCTGCGGTCATTGTAGGATCCGCCATACTGGTCCAGGTGAAGCGCGCGGATCCGGTCCAGGCCATACGCGGCCAGGACTTCCGCCAGGGCCGCCTGAACGTCCTGGGCGATCGCCTGATGCACGCGGATCGTTTTCACGGGCCGCCCCTCATAGTATAAAGGATAGGGAGGGACAAGGGAAACAAGGTTGTTTTCATCTCCTGCACGGCCAAAAATGGAAAGACCGGCCCGGACGGTTGCCTGGTCAGGCCAGGACCGGGGCAGGGCAATGTCCAGGGCGGCGGCAATGCCGCGGGCCGTGGCAGGGCCGGGGATGCCGTCAGGCGTCACGTTCACGGCGGCCTGGACCGCGGACCATATTTCATGACAGCGCAATTTCAGAGCTACGGCGGCCAGCGTTTTAGGCCCCGGCATCCCATCCGCCTTCAGCCCCAAGGCGCGCTGAACGGGTTTGAATTCCTGATATTCTTTGATAATCATATAATTATTTAATTGTTAAATGGTTGGAACTTGTAAGAAAAACTTTACAGTTGGTCAGCGTTCCGCACATCGGAGGAACACAAGGCACGCAATGGGGAAACAGAACACGGCAATGCCGGCCTCTGTGTCTCCGCACGCGGCAAAAACGCCGGCCATCACGAACCCCATCAGAGGCAGAAGAACGGAAAGGTTCAGGAGATTATTCACTTTTCCAGCTTCCTTTCTATGTTTTCGATTCTGACGGCAAGTAGTTGGATCGCCTTGGCCGTCTCCACCTGGGCCTGCGTCTGCATGGTCATCAGATCACAAAGGCGGTCATTGTGGTGGCTGACCACCTCCCCGATGTACCAGCATGCCCCGCCGCATATCGTCAGCGACATCAGGACGCAGGCAAACACGGGGGAAGCCTTGGCAAAATCCAGGAAACGTGCCGGTACTTCGGAGAGCTTACACATGGCCTTATTTCTTGGAGGGGATGACTTGCACGACGGGCGGAACGTCCGTTTCGGGTTGCGCCTGGGAATAGGAAATATGCCCCTGCTCAATGACGAGGCAGGAGCCGTCTTTACACACCTCGGCGCGGTTCGGGGTGACGTCCACGGAATGGCCGCAGCCGGAGAGAGACATTCCCAAGCCGCCAAGGATGGCGCCAGCGATAACCGCTCCGGCTGCATATAGGGCCTTTTTCCACCAGCTAGACTTGCCGGCAGCCTTAATACCGAGATAGTCACGGACATCACCTAGCGCATGCTTACCGATGATCGGGAGGGCAGTATTTGCTACGGCAATCCATCCTTGTTGATCGTTTTCCGTCAGGTCTGCCCAGTGAGGGATTGGAGTGTTGGACTCATTGTGTGCCTGGGCTGCATAGTACATGTGCATTTCTCTGGCGATAGCCTCGGCATGATTGCATTGATTATTAGTAGTCATATGATTATGTTGTTATTGATTAGTAGTGAAAAACTTGAAAAACTCCACAGCGGCGGGTGAAGCAACCGTAAATTCGGGATAGTCACGGGACGTGAACATTCTGCGCCCTCCCTGGGCATTGACGGCCTCAACAGTCAGTTCCACCGCTTCCCCCTCCCTCATGGGATTCTCCATTTCCGGAGCGTAAAATTTCGTCAGTCTGGCCCACACCTGCACCGCCTGCCAGTCCTCACCCATGCCCACCAGAGCGGCAACGACGGCCTGCATGGCCGGGGTATGGTCGGCTGGTATCTCGTCCTGCGTATAGCGCGCCGGAGGTCTATAACCGCCCTTGTCCTGATAAATGGGCGTCAGGGTGAATTCCTGCCAGTTGCCGGGCTGCGGGAACTGAATTTGTATTTCTGCGTCGTTCATCATTAGAGAGGTATGTTAATGTCCACAAAATCAGCCGTTTCTTCGGCTTCAATATCGTTTCTTGCCAATGCTTCCAGCGCGTAATAAACGGGATTGATGTTGCCGGGCTGGTAGAGGGTGCGCACCGCAGACCCAACATGCATGTACACATCCCCGCTCGCGTTCCCCGGCAAATCAGTAACTATCGAACTAATCCCCAAGCCCGTTTCAAAGGCATTAACGCCGCGCACCGCCGCGATTTTATGCAGCTGCACCGTCTGCCCTCCGCCCGTCAGCAAATAGAGGCTGCCGTACGAAATATATTCGCTCTCGAATTTGTACTGGGTTCGTTGATGATAGATAATTTTATTAACGATTGAAGGTATAGGCTCGTTATGCGTCGCGGGCACAAAACTTGTAGTAGTTTTCACCCTCCACCCTGCCGCCTCGGAAAGAGCGTAAATCTCACGCACCTTGACCACGTAGCCCCCGCGGGTCGCATCCCGTACATTATCAAATGTGATGTCCAGAATTTCGCCGCTGTTGTGGGCCAGATTATTGCCAGGGATAATACTGTACGATCCCTGGGTTAAATCAGATCTTGTCGTTTTGCTGCCTCGTCCGATGCCTATGGTAATTTTGCCTGCGCCGAGTATGCGCCACGGAATGGAGAATCCCGCAAAGTTGGAATAATTATGTTGACCGTTAGGCCCTGTGAAGGGAAAGACAATCGTGCTGTGAGTCCCGGCAGGCACTCTAACCTGCGCATACTGGCCGGGAATGAGAGCGGTAGTTGCCGCCGTCCCTGTCGCCGTAATGCTGCCCGTGTTGAGGTAGGCGTGCTGGGAAAAAATGTCCGTCACTCCGGCCAAGCCTGCGGCATGCAGGCGGTTGACCGCGCCCGTATCGGTCGGCGCTCCCACGGCAAGCGGGATGTTGATGCCTCCGTTGGCGTTAATAGCCCCCGCCGCCGTCAGACCTCCGGCCAGCGTCATGTTGCCTGCATCATCTACTTGAGGTATGGCCTCAAGGGCCTGTTGGGCCGCCGTCGCGGAGTTGGCCGAGGCGGTGGCGGATGTCGCAGCTCTTTCTGCTGATTTTTCCGCTTCTTTTTTGGCATTCTGAGCGTCGTTCCTGGCATTTGAGGCTTCTTGAGCAGCGGATTCAGCCCGTTCAGCAGCATCCACGGAAGGATCAATAATTTTCACCTCTCCTTCCGCGGCGTCAGGAATCATGATTTTCACGTCTCCAATTGTAACCACATCTTCACTGCCCGGCGGCGTAACACGGGAAGCGGCCTGGATTTCCCCTTTAATCAAGGGGCGCTCCGCCCCATCAGGAGAGGTCATGAAAAGGTCATAAGCATGCGTTCCGGCCTTGAGAGGGCTCCACGACAAAAGAGCCGTATTGGCGTCTACAGGCTCGCATTTGATGGCGGCGGCGCCAGGGCCGCGGACAGCACAACGGAACTCATGGCCGGAAATATCTTTTGCGGCGCCGGCACCGTCCACAAAACGAAGCGTCACCGATTGGGCAATGCCGCTGGTAGTGGCCATGTCAAACGGGGCTGCCTGACTCAGAATCATCATATACTAGTGCGCGCCCGTTGCGCTTAAATCATCCGGTGAATCATGGCAAAAATCACCGCCATGCAGGAACAGTCCCACATGTGGGAGTTATTGCCGGACGCAAGCCATTTGAGAGAAACCCTCCCCGTGCGCTTGTCTATGGACTCCTGTTTGCTTTCAGCCTGCATCTGCTTGATGTACTCGGCAGAAACATCATGGGGAACCTTGAAATGCCCCGATTTAATCCGCGCGGCAAGAACGTCCTTCGCCCGCTGGGAAGAAAAATTGAAATGAAGGCATTGTATCCCCTCCACCATGTGCCGCTCAAGAGGCGCATAAATCAATTTAACCCCCCGGCCTCTGATTTTGTGCACGTATTCTTCCTTGACCGTCCCATTCATGGAAAACCAGTGATGAAGACCGCATATCTTCCGCACGGCATCCGTATCAAAAGCGCAGTCCAAAGCAACGCAATGATCAGGCACGTTAAACTCCGCCTGTTTACGTTCAATATCCTCCAACGTTTCAAGACGCCCCTCTGAAAGTAAATGGAAAGCCCCTCCGGCATCCACGCCGTAAACAGTATGCCAAAAGTGCCCTTTCTGGACATCTACCGTTAAGAAGCGCGCCCGTTCGTTTTCCACGGCGTACCCCGCCATGCTTTCCGCCGTGAGCGGGATTTTCAACACGTCGTCTTTCTCTCCCAAATCCACAATATTTTGAGCAAGCCGCTTCTGGATAAACTTTTTCAGCGGTTCTATATCCCCGTTCCTCTTCTTTTTATTGGCCAGGATCCATTCCACGGCCAAATCCGCCCATGATACCCAGTAACAGGCCAAAGCATTAAAATTGTAGCTCACGATCTCCGGCAAGGCGCTCGTATTGCCGGAAAACACGTACTTGCCGCCGCCGGCCAGATGGCGCCGGTTGTGAACAGTATCCTCTATTTCGTGCAAACACCGGGGACAAACCATTTTGACGGATTCCTTAAAACGTTCCCAATCAATATTTTCTTCTTTGCTGTAAATGACATCCCGCCAGTCATAGGCATTCCATCCCTGGCAGCCGGGGCATTGCCAATGGTAATGGTGGATGCGGCCCTTTCCGTACTCGTCAACCCAGTCCGTCCCCTTGTCCCCTCCCTGGGAAACCATCAGGATTTTACGGTTGAACCGATCATGGTGGCGGGCCAGGAACTCCCGGACCATTCCCTTTTCCCACGCCCACATTTCATCACCAATCAAATACCGGCAGGACTTCGACTGCAACTGCCCCTTGGTAGCGGAGACCATCCACAAGTTCATGTGCGGAAAAAGAATCTCCGTTTTCCTGGCCGCATGCCTTTTCTTCGGCAGCAAGTTTTTTAAAGCCTTATTATCCCGGAATGTGGGAAAAAGCCTCGTTTCCGCGAAATCAGAGGTTTCCTGTTCATTCTGGAAAGCGACCAAGGTATTCCCCGCATCATTGGCAATGAGGTAATTAAGCAAGCCGACGAACAATGTCGACTTTCCGGAACCGGTGGGAGCCATCAGGTTAATGTGCCTGACCGTGCCGTCATTCAGGAATTTGTCAATGGGTTCCAGCAGAAACGGGCTCAACGTAAAATCAATATGGGTAGACCGCGCCGATTGCTGGTCTACCACGTTTTCACGTATCCATTCTATCGGCTCCACGTCCATTCCCGCGGATACGTTATCCGCGAAAAGATTCAGAAATCCGGCAGCCTTTTCAACGTCTCTCATTGTTCCGCCCGGCTGATTATCTTGATCTGGGCCCTGGATTCTTCCGCAATGGAATACAGAGCGGCCTTGATTTCCTCCCGCAGCACGGGAACCATTTCCGCAGCCGTCAATCCTTCCAGCTTCCCCGGCAGTTTATTTTCAAATGCCTGGAGAACGCCTTTGGTAATACTGGCCAGATGTACGACAAGCTCATTCACATCTTCCATGTCCACCAGCCGGGCCTTATCCTTTTCAAGCTTCACGCGGGCCTGTTCAGCCTGCAAATTCTTGTAGGTAATTTCCGCAGCAAGTTTCCTTTTTCTCAGTTCCGCTACCCCTTCCTCCGGAGCGTTTTTCCCAATTTCTGGAGAAGCAGGTTCAGCAATTGGATTTTCCTTCCTCCTGGCTTCAATCAGCTCCCGGATTTGCGCATGCGTCAGACCACGCTTCACGTGGTACGTGATCGTGCTTTTATTGACGCCCAATTGCCGGGCAAGTTCCGCCTGTGAAATCCCTGCCATTATTCCCCTCTTTACATATTATTATATCATGATATATTGATATGTAAATACACCAAGCATGGAACCGCAACAGTCATACTACACAGCACATACGGATTTTGAGTATCCGGAAGAAGGGCAGGAGCAGGAAAACGAATTTCGGGAACGCGCCCTTGAAATGATCCGGATCATGTCCCTGGCCCTGTATCACGTCATTAACAGCCGCACTCCCAATGTCACCGCATTCGGCGTGGCATACGCTCTGGGGTTGACGTCTGTGCTCGGAAATGAACGCATGGCCCAGAGGGCGCGGAAACTGGGCGTGCATAAAGCGGCCATTTCCCGCGCTGCTTCCAAATTCCTTGCTGAGAGCGGACTCCCGCCCTCCCTGATGATGCAGCAGACGGAACATGCGGCCATGAAGCGCCGCCCTGTCAAAAAGCTGGAGGCACCGCGGAAAAAGACGCCGGAACAAATCATGAAAGCATACGGCACGGGAAAGAAACGTTTTGAGGAAAACCAGATGATTCTGGATCTGTTCAAAGCCTGAATCCTTCCGGTTCACCCGGGTGAAGGATTTCCCACATGATACGGGCGCAAGCTTCCCGGATGGTACAGCCTGATTGCTGGATGATCGGCTCATAAAAATCCTGCTGTCCGCAGTGAACGGCAGACACGCGGCGGGCCAGTTTCGCCAGCTTTGATAACTGGCCAGAATCACATGTTCTGATGCCGATCAGGTACTTGCCTCCCTGGAACTCAATGACATCAACCCCCTTGCGGCCGTACAGGTACAGAGCCAGTCTGGAAACGGTCACGTCCTCCGGATAATCCTGATTGCGTGTCGGGAATTCACGCGTTACCAGGACATCAAGAGCATCACTGATGAATTTCCGCGTTACCCAATAACATACTCCGGACCAGGCGAATGGAACGACGCACTGATATCCCCCTGCCAGTTTCCTGCGCTCAAGTAATGATTTCCGTATTTCTTCAAGGGACATCAGCAGTGTATCAGCGTCTATTTTGATGATGGGCTCCCGGCCCGGGATATCACGCATGCAGGACAACATGCCGCGGATACATTCGAGGCCATTCAAGTTCCTGTTGCGTTCAAAATAGGTCTTTTTGTAAATGATGTCCCTTCCCCTTGGGATGTCTTTTCTTGCGAGAGGGGCTTTTCCGTCGTCAAACAGGTAAATCGTACAATCAGGATCAACCCGGCGGATTTGACCAACGCACAATTCAAGGCATTTATAATCTTCTCTATAACAGAATATTGCGTAATTCATTTTTATTAATTTATTGGTGAATAAATTTTGGAAGTTACAATCCATTCCCCCTGCTGGATATAGATTTTCCCGTTTTCGTCCCGGTGCAGGCGTATTGCGTGGTCGCTGTCGCAAGCCAACACCGTCCATGAATCGCTTATAAGATTATCAGAGCCATCCGGCTCCGTGTCTGCGTACAGCTCCACAGCCAATTTATTATTCCGCAGAAACAGGCCTGCCTTCACACCGTTGACGGCATCAGACCAACCAGATTCATAATCCAGCACAACATACTTCCCATTTTTCCGCAGGGGCGCGCGAAAGCTCAATTCTTCCGCGTCGCCTCCAGGAGTGACCGCAAGAGACAATACTCCCCTGGTGGCCCTGGACAGTTTGATTTTCCACCCTCCCCATAAATCATGCTCCGTATCATCAATTGTCAAATCCACCTCGCCTTTCAATCCCTCCTGCGACACACTCAGGTCAACAGGGATTCTTCCCTCTTGCCCCGTTGAAGAAGAAACCGTGGAATCAATCCTGACCTGCAGGATTTCCGTCTGGATGTCATGGCCATCCGCCCCTTTTTCCGTTTTCCATTCAAGGCCGTCTCCCGGCTGCACCTGCTGAAAACTCCGTGAATCTTTGATTCTCACGCCAAGCCTGACCGGCCCATCTTCTGCCCCGCCCTCCCCTTTCCCCTTTTTCTGCACCAGCCATACCTTCAAATTGCTGTCGGCACCCAAATCTTCTTCTTCTTCACTGGAAGATTCAATATTCAGAGTCAGTTCCTTTTCGGTCTCTTCTTCCTTGAGTTCCAGCGCGCACAAAGGATCCGTCTTGAGCTTGAATTTCTCAAATTCCCATTTGATTGCATCCCAGTTGATACAGGTAATTCCTTTGTGCCTGTAGATAATGGATTGGTCGCGTTCCTCAAACTCGCCAACAATAATGTAGGCCTCACCCTCTTCTGCCCCCGGCGGTTCTTTCCCTTTTTCCAGGATTGCAACATATGCCTCCCATGTGTCCGGATCATAGGTCACATGAACCCACACCTTATCGCCTGATTGGAAGGTTGCTTCATATTCGCTGATTTCCATGCATTCCGTTTTCAGCGATATTTTTTCTTCCTGTTCCTCTTTGTATGCGGACAACAGCACTCCCCCGGAGATCTTGCCGGAAAGGCTACCTTCCTCATCATCCGTGATTTCCACCAAATCAAAGGCCAGGGGGCGGGAACCGCGCTGATAAGGGGAAATGAAAACGTTCTGCCCGCCGCCACCGCGCAAGGCTGTTTTGCCATGCGCGGCCGCATTGACGGCATTTGTAAGAGCATTGGCCCAATCCGCCTTAATTGGGTCGCCCTTGGTGATATTATCCATTTTTGTACAGGTCCGCAGACCAGCCTCCGGGGTTGGATTGGGTGTATTCTTCCGTAATTTCGTATTCCCGATTGCCTACTTTGTGGACGGAATACCGGGTAAAGAGGTAATCAAGCTTATACCCTTGCACGTTCGTTGCGCCTCCAAACTCGCCGCCCTGGACAATCTTACCCACGCGTTCCACCTTGGACGGTTCCACACGGCGCGCCGTGTAGGTTTTCGTGATGACCGTATTGTTCTGTGATATTTTTTTATACCCGAGCGTGATATACGGCGTGATGGGCGTAACGGGCAATTGAATATGTCCCGGCGTTGCGTCTTTTTCGCATTTCAGCCGGTACTGTCCATTGCTGCACATGACAAGGCCGCCGGACAAATAAACGGCCAGAATCAGCATATCCCCCTCCGGATATTTGCTGCTTCCGTCCGGATTCCGCAGCTTGTAATAGCTCAGCAAGGGTTCAAGAGTCATATTTGAACGGTCGCTGATCTTGACTTTGTATTTCTCGCTCGCCTCACCTCCGCCTTCCGGATCATCCGGGGATGGGTTGCCCTCCTCATCCTCTTTGACACCTTCGGATGGATAGGAGTACGTTACGGTGACCTTGTAAGCCGTCGGAGAATGCAGGGAGATTTTATAACCCGTCGCCACCATGCCGGGAGCATTGGGATTGGTTGACGCGGCCGCCCATTTGGGACGCCGGAACCCGGCAATGGGAACAATTTCCGATTGCGAGACGGTACGGTTCACTCTGTATGTCCCGTAGGCCTGGTGGCTACCGGCATCCGGCGTAATGTCCGTGTTAATCCGTAAATCGTTTGTCCAGATCATGAGCCAATAATCAAAATTCCTTCTTCCAAAATCTGGGAGAAGGATTGCGTGGTTTCCATATTCCGCCCATAGGTATTCTTGTCTTCCCCCATCTTTACAAAATTGCCGCCTCCCGCAGAAATCAATGATTGAAGGGCGGCATCAGGCCCCTTTCCTTCCGTGGTTGTGATGGAATAGGAGCAGGATCTTGTGTAATAGTCAGTGATTCCCTTATTAATGATCTTGTTGAACAAGTCAGAAAGTTCCTGGGAGTATTTAACACCCCCCAGGCCGAAATCATACGGATCTTTCCTTTTCAGCCTGGAATCAATCTTCAATGATTCAATATCCACGCGACCCGACATAATTGCTTCATAAGCTTTCTTCAGATCCGGATTATCCTGAAACATGGATTTGAAATCCGGATGGTCAAAGATGCTCTTGCTCGCCACGCCGGCCGTAAATTCCCAGGTGGTTTTCGTGTCTTTGGGGTCAAAGTTCCATGTGTCCGGATCTCCGGGTTCCGGATCGTCAGGATCTTCATCCTCCTGCGGAGCGTCTTTTTTAAAGGTACAGGATGTTTTCCACAAATCCGCCATCCGTGAATGCTGGTAACCGGACAGGGTCAAATCCGTGAAGCCCGGAACATGGCAATGCAGAGAGTAAGAAGGAGTGAATTTCTCCCCGGGGGGCGCCACGTAAGAAACGCTTGCCGACCAGGAGCCATCATCAGACATGGATGCTTCAAAGTCTCCCTGCCATCCGTACCCGCCTGTGTGTTTAATATCCTTGTTCATGTCAGCTAAAGAGGGCAACACCGCCTTTCTCGGCCTTTTCCGCAATCGTCCTGAGGTATCCGTTGGAAGTCTGCACTTCCTTTGTGAGGGAGTCCACGGCAGCGGAAAGGCCGGCATCCCCCTTTCCCACCAGGCTAAAGAGGGAACCGAAACCAGACCCCACACGGGATACGCTTGAAAGCGTCTGCTGTACTGCGTCAAACCGTGTTTTAAACGCATCGGATATTTCCTGCGCCCGCGCCCTGGAATCCTCTTTTTCCTTTTTCTCCCTTTCCCTTTTGTCCTCAATCTTGTATGTCAGAGAAACCTTCTGTTCCGCCAGCCCCAGGGCGTCATGCTCATTCATGCCGCTTTTCACGAGGGATTGCATTTCCTTCCGCACATCCCGCTGCTTTTCAAGCTCACGCAGCTTCTCCTTTTCCCCAGCGAGCTCGGCCTGCATGATGGCAATTTCTTCCTGCGCATCCTGTCTCAAATCATTAACGGCTCTGTTCTTTTTATTTAATTGAGCGTTAATTTCCCGGATGGAGTCAGCCACGGATAACAGCTTTTCATATCTCGTGGCTGCATTAAAATCTAAAGCTCCTGCTTGGAATTCTTTTTCAAGTAATTTCAATTCCTCTTCCAAATCATCCAAGGAAATATGTTGAACAGCGGCTAATTCGTCTTCAAGCTGTTTCTTTAGACCATCGACTGATAAATCATCCTGTTTCTTTTTAGGCTTTTGCTTATTTGCTTTATCTCTTGTTTCATTAAGCTTCTCCATTGCATCGTTCAAATCAGCGGCAGCCCTCGCTTCCTTCTGATTGTTTTCTACGATCTCTTTAATTGATTGCTTCTCATTCTCCCTCCACAAAACTCCTTCTTCTATTTCCTCAAGAAGTTCTTGACGGGCGGCAATCATCCTGTCAATAGCCTCAATTTCCGCCTTTGCTTCTGCACTGTTTACGCCATCGTTTGCAATATAATTCTGACGGATGCCGCGTTGTTTAATAAGATCATCCCATTCTTTACCTAGCCGCTCTTGAACAAGCTCAATTTCATCATTGCTTTTGGCCTTGGATATTTCTTCCCTGATTTTATCAGATGAACCGTAATCAATCAGATTTTTCCTTTGGTCATACGTCCCCTCTTGATATGGATTTTCCCACTTTCCATTCACAAAAATCCCTGTAAGACCAGCAAAACCAGCCTGAACTCTAGATAACATGATCTCAAAAAGAGATAAATTCTCTTGATTCATGGCGTAAAAATGAAAACCAACCTCGGAGGCCTCTTCTATTCGAGATGTCAGGTACTGAAAAAGCCCGGCCGTTTTTGAGACATTATCACTCACCAGATCCCCCATAGCATTTTCAAAAGTCGCCTTGAGCGTTTCCCATGAACCGATGGTCGTATTAGACAATGCGGAATTCTTCCCGGAAAATTCCGCGTCACGCATTCTCTTCATGGCGTTCACGTACTGATCAGCGGAAATTTCCCGCTTCTTGGCGAGCTCAACAACCTGTCTTTCCGCCACGCCCATTTCTTCCGCCAAAGCCTTGATAATGGGAATGCCCTGATTCTGCAGCTGGTTAATGGCCCGTGAGTCGGCAAATCCGTTTGCCATCACCTTCGCCCATGAATTGGAAAGCTGCTCTGCAGAAATCTTTCCGGACGCGGCAATATCTGCAAAAACTTCCGACCAGCTCATGATAGCCGTATTATTTGTCCGAAAATGCATGGCCAGGTTTTGAGCGGCTTTCCCTAAATCGTCCAGGCTAACAACGCCATTTGCCGCCAGATGATCAAGCTGGGACTGCAAATCCCTGGCCGACTCAATATTTTTTGTATAGGAAGATAACTGTACCGCCATGTATTCATCATCTATCGCGTCATTGATTCCTGTTTTGACAGCGCTCCATGCCGCCCCAAATCCTGCCGCGGCAGCGCCGGCAGCCGTAATTGCAGGCAATAACTTCTTGAAAGACGCCCCCAATCCCTCTACGTCAGCCTTACCGCCCTTAGCAACACGCATATTTGCCGCCTGCCCCGAGGTCTCGCGGATCTTTTCCTTAATGTTCTCCAGTTCTTTGAGCAATTCCGAAGAATCTCCGGAGAATTTAAACTTTACGGCACTCATTCTTCAACATCAACAGGCTTGTTAAACAGAGCGTCCAAACGCTCCAAATCAGCATGATCCACCTTCCGGGCATGGGTGTAATAACAGCTTACGCCATTTGCAACACATTCGCTCATCAGGAACTGCAGGATCATGCTGTAGGGAATATCATATTTAATGTAATTTAAGGGATAGCCCGTTTTCGACGCAATCGCCCAAACCACCTGGATAAAATAGTCCGGCCTGTCCCCTCCCGTTTTTTTTTGGAGTCCTCAACAGTAAAAGCGGCTTCATCAACCTGCTGCGCCTGCATACCTACCAGGGATGAAATACGCTGCATTTCATCAGGGCTTAATTCATATTTGAATCTTCGGACGGCTTCCTTAAACGCATCAAGGCTCATGGACTCAAGCGTTTCAATATCCTCCGTATGAATATAAATATATTCCACAATGCAGCCCAGATTCATGCTCCCGTCCATGAATCCACAGTTAAACCGCTGCATCAGCTCCATGCTCCCAATAGACAGGGGACGGAGCTTCAAGGCTTTTTCCTCATCTTTCATCATATTCCAACACTCAAGAGTTCAAACGCCCCATGATTTCCATTTTATCCTCTTCCGGACAATTCTCCGGAATTAAGGCGACCTTCTCCCCATCCCTGGAACGGATACAGGCTATTTTCCGGAATCGGGAAAGGCCAGACAGAATGCCGCGGCGGCAATCAAAGGCCGCCTTGACCAGGGCAAACGGATCTTCCGGATTGTTCTTCACAAAATCAGGATCCTTCCACTTCCTGATCATTTCCCGCGTCTCCAGGGTATCCGTAAAATAAAAAACCTTCCGTTCTCCCCGGTCTGTAATGATTATCTCCGCCCGCTTGGCGATAGGGGCTGTAGCAGCGAGCAAAGCGCTGGCGAGATTAATATCTTCAATATTGATTATATTATTCATGTTCTGTCTATTATATTATTTTTTGTTTGAGGGGAGGGGAGGCGTGAAGCTCACCTCCCCTTAAATTTGTCATTCGGAAGCAATATCCGGATTCAGAGCAACGATATTAGGACCATAAGTAGCTTTAACCGTGAAACTCCTATAATTCTGCGTCTCCATCTTCACATCCACGCTCTTGCAAATGGCCTTAGTCACCTTTGCCGGAATTTCTTCACCGGAATTCTTGATGCAGAGATTCAAGACATCAGCATGCACATCAACAATATCGCCAATGTGGGGCACTTCCGTGCCAGTCTTTCTCATATAGGCTTCCCAGGTAATTTCACAGCGGGAATCATAAAGCGTGTTCCCCTCCATCAATCCCTTGTCCCCAGTAAGTTCTACATCACCTTTGGCCGACCATGAATAACTAACGGAAGAAATGATTGCTCCGAATTCCTGTTCACCGGAATAATTGAGCCCGAAAATACCTTCTCCGTGCTGGATAAAATCAGATGCTTTTGCCATACAAATGGCCGTGCGTTGCGCTTCCGGCTGCTCCACCACCATTTCCCGCTTGACAAAATCGCAGAATGAGGCATATTGAAGGCGTATTAGTTCCGAACAATTCACATGTTCACCTCTAAATCAAACCCCCCGGAGTGGCTGCTCCGAGGGGTTTTTCCTTTAGTTGAACAGAACTATCAGAAGTTCAATCAACCGTTGTATTAGTTCCTGTTGTCTCACATATTACACCTCCTTTTTTAATCCGGGACCAACCCGGCACGTGCATAATACAGAAATCCGTATCTTTTTGCAATATATTTCTACGGATAAATTTTATATATTAGATTGATTATCAAAATAGTATAAAACTATCTTTCAATATAACGCAATGTCCAAGTAGTTACCCAGTCATCATCATCCAGCGTAGCCGAATAATCCGTAATATTGAAAAAATCACACTGTTCACCACAATCCAGCCGGAATAACGTCTCCACAAGGGTTCTTTCCATTTCCGAATCAGACCGGTTATTGATCAGAATCATGGAAAGCGTATATTCCCTGGCGGGCAAAGGCGCCCAAGGCTGAGTATACCCGGCCATGCCTATGACGACGCAGGGCTTCCGTTCTATGTCGCTGTTACTCCCGGCTTTGTAGACAGTAAACCCGGAATTCCTCAAATGACTGATGACACGATCCATAATCATACCCTGTTTCTCCTTTGCCACTCATGGTGCAATTTCAAGTTCGTGGCCTGCAATGCCTTGATTTGGACAAACGGTACAAGCGCCTTAAGCATAGCCTCCGAGGCATAAGACAGATTATTTTCAATTTCGATACCTCCATCAGGCAACTTCTTGATTGTCCCGTTTTTCCCATGCCGCGCAATCCATTGAGGCGCACGAGCAGCCCATCCATAAGAAGTATTAATCAGCCACCCTGATTTTGCCTTCCCGATATGCTTGAATACCTTATTCTTATAGTTCTCCGTACTCTTTCTATTGAGCACGACATTCCCAGTAAAGGAGGACACACGACCATTCTTCCGGGCAGAAGTATGAAATTCCGGGCTGTAACTCTGATAAAAGCGCACAACCTGCCCAAAAACATCCGTCGCCACTTCGGCAGCCTTTTGAGGATCTGCCTTTAAAGAAAGCATGCCGGCAACCTGTCTTGCCCTTTTTATGTCTCTTTCCTTTAGTTGGTTGATAAACGATCCAACACCGCGCCCGGCGCGGGAAACGTCCCGGCTGACAGACCCTTCCCCGGATTTTCTTCCGGAAACCTTTGATTTGCGGTTTTTCCCTAATGGAAGAGTCGCGCTGAAACACATCCCGCTGGCGGTATTGTAGGAAAGCAAAGTGGTGTATAGAGACCCGAAACGCTCTATATTCGTTTTGGCATTTTTGATGGCAAGATCCATGCCTTTCACATCAATCCGAACTTCCAAGTTACTCATACAAATCAACCGATAAAGTTAATACCCTATAAACACAATTACTTGTGACGGCGGTAATCTTGAATTTCATCCCTTCACACTCCACACGCCCCCCAATCTGAAAAGCGTCCCCTGTCTGGATGTGAATGATGCGGTCACGCTGGTTGCAATACCCTCCTTCCTGGCGTTCAATGGTTATGTCCCGGGAATTCATGTACCCCCGGTACGTCTGGCCATTGTAGACAATTTCTGTCTGTGGCAATACCCGGTTAATACTCCGGTGAGCAACGTTGGCAGCCTCTGTGAATCTCATACAAATGGCGGTGCGTTGCACAAAAAACCGCCCCGGACAAATCCGGGACGGTAAACACCAGCATGAATACAAAGAAAATCAACCTTCATCTGACGCAACAGCAGCGGCAACGTATCCTTTCACCTTGTCAGCCTCGAGAATCTTTGCCCCGAACATCAGGCCCAGAGAAGCCCATTCCGCGCGAGTTTTCAAATCAAGCCAAGTGCAAAACAGGATAGAAAGACCAGCAAGACCTTCCACCTGAATGACCTCGGAATGGATATCATCCTTGAAAGCCTCGTCGATCTCCGGAAGGGCGGAACCAACAGCAACCGCACCTCCATCATAGGAAATACCGACTACGTTATCAGCAAAGACGGAGGTCTTGACCTTATGGATGGAATCAAATCCGTAAGCGCCTCCATCAAGCCGGAATTCCGTCGTATTTTCCGGAAGAATAGCTCGGTAATAATCAGGCGCCAGCAAAAGGCGAGGTTCGTCGGATTCTACGTCTCCGCTGAGATTGATGCACTTACGCTTTGTGAAAGCGTCAGCCGTACCAATAACCTTGGCTCCATCCGCTGTAACAAGGGAAAGTATGCGCTTGTTCAAGTTATTGGCAAACGCCGTAGCGTTCGTTTTTGCCAAATCCGCCAATTTCCACCCATTCCGCTTTTCGGCGGGCGTAATGCGCCAGGGTTGATGGAGTTCAGTAAGTGACAGGGGGATTAAATCCCCTTCATTTTCTTTATCCGTCTGGTAATCAGAAGGGTTTTCAGTAATATTTCCGGCGGCTTTTACATTCTTGAATTTAATCTCAGAAGCATACTCCATTCGGAAATCCTTCTTAAAGTATTCCAGCGGAGCCAGCGCTTTACGCAAAGAAGAAATGACTTCACTGTGAATAACTATCTTGTGAGCATCTGAAAGAGCCATAATTCTAAAAAATGGTTTTAATCGTTAATATTGTTATTGATTACTTGCAAAGTTTTGCCAACTCATCCTTATGAGCAGCATAAAACTTCCTCTGTTCCTCTCCGGAAAGAGCTGAGTACTGCTCCAGGATAGAGGAGTTTTCTTCACCGTCTTCCGGCTTATCCACTACGGCTTTATGTCCCATACCAGCCACCATTTCAGCGGCCTTCTGGCTCGCCTTCGTATCGGCTTCTTCCTCAAGCTGGTTTTTCTTGAGGGCAACGGATGCGTGGAGCTTGACATTCTCCTTTTCCAGGGCTTCGACACGCTCACAAAGAGCTTTAATAGAGGATTGGATTTCTTTAATCCCATCCTTTATTTCTGCCCCAAAAGAGGCAAGCTCTTGTTTGAGCGCATCAACGATATTTTGATCAGACTTGAATAGTGCCATACTTATGGCAAAACCGTTGCGTTTTCATACCACTCCAGGAAAATCGACCCAGGGTATTACATCATCAATCAGGCCTAGGGAAACAGCATCTTCCGCCACAAAAACCTTGCCGGAAAACGCATCCGCAGATAAACCGGGACGTCCTGAAGCCACAAATTCCTGAAACCGCCCGGCGATCTTGTTGCACAAATCCCTGTAATAGGCGATTGCCTCCGTATTCATCGGGGTTTCCGGATGCTTGAAAACAGCATCATCATTCGTGATGGTCAATATTTCCTCACTCTTGGCATTCCACAGGCTGATGACCGTCCCGATACTGCCAACCAGCGCCGTTTCCGTCACGACCACTTGATCACAAGCGGAAGCCAAATAATAGGCGGCAGAGCAGCACATGCCTTTGACATAAGCCACTGTTTCCACTGGCAGAGATTTAATCAATTCTGCTGTTTCATGACAGCCTTGCACGTCACCTCCCGGAGAGTCAAAAATGAAAACAACTTCATCAATGTTCCCGGCAGCACCCTTTATTTCCTTCACGATGGACTGATAATTCGTGCCGCCCAGGACTTCATTCAACGGCACGCCGTCACCGTATAGAGGCCCAATCACGTCAATCACCAAGGATGACCCAATTACCCGCGCTTTTTGGCGTGTCTGGATGAAAAATGAGAAGTCAAAATCCGGATTCCCTGCGGCTTTCGGTTCCAGGCTCTTCCGCTGGCGAATCTTCGTCAGCCATGCAGTTTCTTCACAATATAACGGTTTCATCACATTAAAACTTCCTGATATAATCCGGAGAGATTTCTACTCCAAATTCTGCTTCAGCTTCACGGCGCAACTTCTCCGCAATGGCGGCTTCCCTGGCACGTATTCTCAAATGGTCCTCAACCTGCGTTCCGTTTTCCTCACAGATTTCTGTGAGGTTTTTAATACCGGCATTGTACTCTTTCAATTGGCTGTTGGAGTCGCGGCCCATGTCTACGCTTGGACGCTTGGCGCGGCTGAACATCATGTTCCACCAGCCTTCCGCGTGCGGGATGTCCTCCCGCTGGATACCTACGGCCAAGATATACTGTACAAGCAGTCTGGCAGCATCTTCAAGCAGCGTGGCCCGATCTCGCGTGGTATTGTCAAATTTGGACAGAGACATTCTGTTCCCAACGCCGCTTGAATCCGGATTGACCACGATATCATAGGGCACACCCACCCCGGATAAAACGCCCTTCAGAAGCCGTTCTGAAAAACTCATGTAGTTCGGAGAGGGGCGCTCAATCTTCAGGGAGTCAAGGGAATCTTCAGACTTCAAAAATACAATTTGCTTATCACCAGTATTCCGGATGAGCACCTCCCCATTATTGGACGGTTTGGCATAAGCCTGCGTTATGTCAACTTCTCCCGTTTCGTTCTTTTTTACCAGGGCAATTTGTGACGCAATCTTCATGGCCCCAAGTTCGGCTGTATTGATATCATCAATGTATCGGAATTCCTTGAGGCCATGAGAGAAGAGAGGCTCGCCCCGGCAGGAGGAAAGAAAGTCGTCATCCACGATATGAAGTATTGAGGATGCCGGGATGATTTCACCTCCCCCTGGTTCGTCGCCGTCCAGCCAATAAGCGATTTCACGTCCCATGCGATTGGTTATGACGCCGTGCAGCACGTTCAATCCCTTATATTTTCCAGAGTCAATAAGGCCATTTTTAGGAGAGCAAACACGGTTTGCCCGGATAAATTGCAGTTGAGGAAACCCCGTCTTGCTTTCCGTCAACATTACAAAGCAATCCCCATCAATGTCGATGGCGGTGGAGATCAGATACAGGAGCGAGTGAAAATTCTTTCCGTTCACGCATGCAACTTTGTAAAACGCCTTGATGTACTCGTCATACTTCGCCGCAACTTCCGGATTCTTGCACAGAGATTTGAACAGAAACGCTTTCCCGATAGAGTATTCAGCCTTCATGTTCACGGCACCTTTTACAACGCCGTTGTTCTTGTACAACAGACGGGACGCGGAAATAAGGTTCTTCCGGGTAAGACTCCCGGAAAGCTGTTCCGGTTCTTTGAGATAATTCGGAAGCCGCTGCAGCCCGTCATCATAACTGCCGCTCTTGTAAATGGGGCGGCTTGAAAACGGCCGGCCGAACTGATCCAAAATCTGGACATTTCCTGCTTTCATCGAAACACTATCCTTGCAACGTTATTCCCTCCTTCAAACCGGCCATGCTCAAGAGAACGAATAGCCATCCCCAAAGCTTCCACCCATAAATCAATAGTCATGGAACCTGGCGCGAACTGGAATGAACTGTCCCCCACGTTCCCTTGAGTGATTTCCTTTCCCTGGTTTTCAATGATATCTTCAACAGCCTTATCCAAAGCTTCTTTCAAACGGGGTATGCGTTCATCAATGTCCACCGCTCCCCAGGCATAAAGAGCTTTTGCAATCCGTAACATACAAATGCGGCCCCGTTGCGTTTCCTCTACGGAAGACACGCAGGCTTTCACCTGAACCTATACTTTTCCCGTTGCATTGTTGGAATAGTTGCATGAAATTTTTCAACTCCATGCATGCAAAAACACAGATGACCCATGACCCAGTTCGAGCCTCTACGCTCAAGGAGACTCCCTTTTTCGGCCTATTTCAGACTATTTTTCATCCTTCCGTGTGCTCAACATTATCACAATAATGAACACATTTTATAATATATTACTGTAAATAAACATATTAATTACTAATAGGGCTACCACTTCTAATAAAAAGGCCGTCTCTCCGGAGGCGGCCTTTTTATTTTCTTTCTATTACCGATTCCGCGCCGGACAACAAGGAGACGGCAAAAAATCTGGAAGCAAAAGATGATTATTTGACAGAACCTGTTTCCTCCCCGTTTATATTGGAAATATGGCACGTCCCTTACCCATTCTCGGCGGCATTCTGCTCTCCTTCTCCCCTCCGGCAGAAGCAACAGTCCAATACAGCATTATCCCTGAGCCGTCCAGAACGGAACTCAAGCAGGAAACAGCTAAAACTTTACAGCTTCTTTCCGACCAGGAAGTTCCGACCCTGGGAACGGACGCCTACCGGCTCACAGTCACCCCGCAG
>ULVW01056888.1_pt1 | contig 93934 bp, 95 predicted proteins | sample 1959801 | NCBI WGS metagenome assembly ULVW01 (sample SAMEA4835796, study PRJEB28245) | human gut metagenome | biome: gut microbiome; material: fecal sample | place: Denmark | collected 2008
CTGCTCCGTGTTCTTGTAGAACGTCACGGGCAACTTGCCACCGGGATTGAAATCACCGAACAGCACGTCGGCCACGGCCAATCCCCCGGCCTGGCCTGGATACCAAGCCTGCAAGATGGCATCGCACGATTCCAATTCCGGCACCAAGGCCATGGCGGACCCCGAGCAGTTGACGAACACCACTTTCTTGCCTGCCGCCTTCAACGCCTTCAGGATGTCGCGCTGCACCTGAGGCAGCTCGATCGAAGTGCGGTCGCCTCCGGCAAAACCCGGACAGTTGACGTGGTTCTTTTCCTCTCCCTCCAAATCCGGAGATATGCCGCCTACGAAAACGACCGTTCCGGCATCTTTCACACGGGCAACCACTTCGGTGGGAGAAACCTGACGACGAATCCCCACGTCGAACTTCAACAAAGCCTCGCCCGCAGCCTGCATGTACTCGATTTTAATATCATAATCTTTCCCTGCCGTAGCATCCAAGGCGTATTCACGCTTTTCGCGGGCATGCTCGCCCCAGTAATCAATGACCTTCTCGCCGTTCACATACACGCGGTAACCATCGTCTCCTTCAATCACCAAATCATATTTTCCACCCTGCAACGGACGGAAAGTACCTTCGTACACCGCCGTGAAGTTTTGCAGGTTCACTCCTGCCGCAAACACGGTATTTCCCCCGTTGTTCTTATTAACCGGAGTGGCTAATTCCTGCGTGGCAACCGCCTCTCCTTTCATCTCCAGATTATTCCAATACGTGGCCTTCAGTCCCGTCCTCCCGTCGTGCGACAACTGGTGGAAATAAGAATCGAAGACTTCATTACTCAGAAGGTCGCACCCTTTTTCATACCGCACGTCACGGCCAAGCCTTTCACGAATACCGTCCAAGACCGTATAGGTATGCGAAGGCGTACCTTCATAATTTCCCCACTGCATGACGGAATCCACCGCATTCGGCCCCATTACGACGACATCGCCACGCGTCTTGTCCAAAGGAAGCACCCCGTCGTTGTGCAACAAGACCAAAGACTTACGGGCAATGTCCAAAGCCATCTGCTTGTGCGTCTGGCAATCCACCGTATCTATGCCGATGCGACTCCAAGGTACCAACGAGTCGTCATCCATTTCCCCGAGCGCAAAACGGGCTTCCAACAAACGGCAGAGACTGGTGTCGATACGGTGTTCCGTTATCAATCCCCTATCGACTGCCGCTTCCAATTGCATGTAATCCCCCCATCCGCATTCCAAGTCCGTCCCGCTGGTTACTGCGGAAGCACTGGCCGTGGCGGCATCGGGATGCGTCTCGTGCAAACCCGGGTTGAAAAAGTCACCGATGGCACCGCAATCGCTCACCACCACATATTTAAACCCCCATTCGTCGCGCAGGATTTGATGAAGCAGGCGTTTGCTCCCGCAACAGGGTTCTCCCTCGAAACGCTGATAGGCACACATCACTTCTTTCACATCGGCTTCTTGGACCAACACCTTGAAAGCCGGCAAATAAGTCTCCCACAAATCGCGTGGGTCAAGCTGTTCCACATCGAAATAATGACGCTTGGCTTCCGGCCCGCTGTGCACGGCATAATGTTTCGCACAAGCGTGCAGCTTGTCGTACTTGGCATCCGCAGGACCTTGCAAGCCCCTGACCACAGCCACACCCATCCGGGAAGTCAGGTAAGGGTCTTCTCCCCAAGTCTCTTGCCCCCGTCCCCACCGGGGATCGCGGAAGATATTCACATTGGGTGTCCAAAACGTCAATCCTTCGTTCATCTGCCCGTAGCGGCCTTTTTTGTGCGCATCGTGATATTTCGCACGAGCCTCGTCGCTTACCGTCGTGTACACGGCCTCCACGGCCTCATCGTCGAACACGGAAGCCATCCCCATGGTGATGGGATAAACCGTGGCGATTCCGCTACGGGCCACTCCGTGCAACGCCTCGCTCCACCAGTTATAAGGTTTGATGCCCAAACGCTCCACTGCGGGAGAAGAATTAATCATCAAGGAAACCTTCTCTTTCAGCGTCAACCTCTTCAACAAATCCTCAGCACGTTCACGAGGAGACAAATCAGGATTCTTGTAAGGTTCGTTCTGTGCCCAACCTATATCAGCCACGGCCAACCCTAACCACAAAACAAATACGGTATTTTTCATGCTTATTTAAATTATAAATGGTTTTATCTTGCAAAATAAAATAATTCGCCAAAGAACAGACATGGAGAAAAACACTAATCACATGGATGATATTAAGGCCGCCTCATTTCCATGTAAAAAATAAGGTTGGCCTTGCTTCTGCAAAGCCAACCTTATGGTCAAAACGGCATCGAGACACAACTTATTTCAATGTCACGGCCAAAGGCGTTTTCAACTGACGGCCGTACCGCTCCACGTTCTCCTGCCAAACGGCCATATCCGGCATGTCATACTTGCTCCACGCGGAACCGAAATAGTAAGTAAAAGTATCCCCCGGTTCGTAGTTGCTGACTCCTACCACATGCCCCACGGCACCGGCCTCTTCTTTCGCCATCGGTACATATTCGACCGACTTCAAGCCTTCGGGGAACAAGCAAGCTATGTATATCAGCCCGTTCATCGCCTCCGGATGGTCCATCGCATCGGCATACGCCACATAACCGAGTTTTTTATTCATTACATACGCATCCGGTATACTCTTATGCACGGCAATACCGGCAGCCACCTTACGGGCTTCACTCAAATTAGCATAAGTCACTTCACATTTGTTCAGATGCGTACCCTTGTCCAATGTAATGACACGGGTTTCCACTACGTCCTTATCCTGACCGACTTGTACCGGTGCAAACGCCATACGGGCAGAAAAGCGCAACGGCCCCATGTCCAGGATTTCCACCTCCTTATAACATAAAGGATAGACAAAGTCCTTCCCTTCCATCAAAGCGGGCACACCGGCACCCATCGTCGGGCCTACCGTATAAGCATCCATTCCGTAACCGTGGTCGCGATGGTAAGTCAACGTACGATGCAAGGCGGCACACTCGCCTCCACGTCCGGCCTTGCGCAACTTGTCCTGCAGGCCGTACGAAGTCAACTCGCTATGGTAGAAAGTTTCGAGCATCGGACAAGGCACGTTCTTATTAAACACATCGAAACCATAAATGCGTTGTCCGCTTTTCTGGATGGCCGGACCGTATGTCCGCCAACCGTTCCGGTCGTTTTCCCAAGCCAAATCGTCTTCACGCGAAGCATACACACGCCCCCACGACGTGAAACGGTAGTCGGCCGGCTGTCCTTTCACAATCGTCAGTTCCGTGGAAGAAGCGGGACGCACGGAAGCCTGCAACAAGAGCTTGCCGTCATGGGTCAACTGATAAGGCACTTCCGTCCGGTCTCCGTCATACACCACGAACTGACGTCCGCCACCGATACCGAGTTTCTCAAATATCGTCTTGGCCTCCAGTTCCACCACATCATTACGGTTGTCTTTCGTCGTATTCTTTACCTCTACTTTTATAGAAGGAGAGTCCTTATCCTCCACGCTACCGTCCAGATAACGTACACGCTCACAAGCCGCCAACAGCCATGCACCGGTTCCGAAAGGAGCCTGCGACTTGGCATCCACCTTACGGGTCGGGTCGGGCTTCTCGCCAATGGGCTGCACATAACCGATGCTGCCATCCGGTTGGAGTGCCGTAGAAACCAGATAATTCCAGGCTTTTTCAATCACCGGAGCATACTCCGTCTTGTCCAGCAAACCATGGTTTACGCCCCACATCAGGCCGTAGGCAAAGAATGCCGTACCACTCGTCTCCGGTCCCGGAGCATCCTCTTCGCACAACATGCTGCGGCTCCAGTATCCTTCCGGCCTCTGGCAGCGTGCCACACCTTGTGCCAACTCCCTGAACCGCTTCAGGAAGAAAGCGCGGTGCTCATAGTCCTCCGGCATGTCGCCCAACACCTTGGCCAGACCGGCCAACACCCATCCGTCGCCACGCGCCCAGAAACTCTTTCCGCCACTGGCTGTCTTCACTTTGGGATAAATATACTTCGCGTCGCGGTAATACAACTGGGCCTCCGCATCATACATCAGGCTGTCGCTCCACAAGTAATTCTCATACATGCGGTCCAGGAACATGCGGTCGCCCGTCAACTTGTACATCTTCGTCATCAACGGCATCACCATGTAGAGTGCATCTGCCCACCACCAGAACTTGTTCTCATCCAAATGACAGGCGTACGTCATAACCTCCTTCGCACGGGCTACCTTATAATCGGCCGGGTTCAGGTTATACATGTCAATGTAGGTCTGGAAACAAATCTGCCAGTCGCCGAAGAGCACGAAATCCTGGCCCTCCCCGTAAGTCTTGTACTTCCAGTTCCGCTTGTCATCGCTGTTTGCGCCCCGCCAACGGTTATGTTCGCACCACTGTTGGCTGTAATTGTAATATGCCGCCTTGCCTGTCAGGCGGTAGGCTTCCATGTTTCCGGTGTAATAAGCGGCATTGTCCCAGAACGCACGCACCTTGGGCGAATTGTTCGCCTGCCAATAATCGTTTACTTTCTCTATCAGCTGCAAGACTTCAGCCGACCCCGCGCCGCCCTGTGCCGCCACCGGGAGAAGCACTCCCACGCACCACAAGACCATCCACACGCGCAAAAACTTGAAATCAAAGTGTTTCATGTAGAATGATATTAATAATTAATGATTTGGTTCTGCATGCTTCGCATGTTCCGCAAAAGTAAATAAAAAAAACATAACCACGAAGCTTTTTAAGGATTACCTTATTAAAAACGCTATATTTTGTGTCCGCAAACAAAAACCGCGCACGGGCGTTTCCCGCAGGTTTACCTACCGTCTGCAAACTTTCCTTGCCACGTGTTCCGCTCCCTCATCCTACGTTTCAGCCGTTCTGTAAACTCATAATTTTTCAGTCCCCAGTCGGGAGCTATCAAAAGTTCCTTGGGGGATTGCGAAACAAAACGCTCCAACACCAAATCGCCCCGCAAACGTTCGATGTAGTCGATGACCAGATCTATGTACTCATCCACCGTGTACAGATGGAACCACTCCGGATGCAATCCATACTCATGCGCCATCCGCGTCCCTTTTATCAATTGGAGTTGATGGATTTTCAAAGTTGTCAAAGGTAAACGGGATACCAATGCAGCCTGCCCGACCAGTTCCTCACGCTTTTCGCCGGGCAGCCCGAGGATGATATGCCCGCCGGTACGTATGCCTGCACCCGCCGTGCGCCGGAGGGCCTCTTCCGTCTCGGCAAATGTGTGCCCACGATTGATACGGACAAGCGTACCGTCATCCACGCTCTCTATCCCGTACTCCACCATCAGGAACGTGCGGCTGTTCAGTCCGGCCAGATAGTCCAGCAACGCCTGCGGCATGCAGTCGGGGCGCGTGCCGATGACGATTCCCACCACATCCGGCACAGCCAAAGCTTCTTCATACTTACGGATAACCTCCCCCACTTCCCCATACGTGTTCGTATAGGCTTGGAAATAAGCCAGAAACTTCATCTCCGGATACTTGCGTCCGAAAAAGCGTTTGCCTTCCTCCAACTGCTCCGTAATCGTTTTCTCCGTGCGGCAATAAGCCGGGTTAAACGTCTGGTTGTTGCAGTAAGTGCATCCGCCCCACCCTTTTTCCCCATTACGGTTAGGACAAGTGAAACCGGCATTGATGGAAATCTTCTGTACTTTGAAAGGAAACTCGCGGCGCAGGAAATCCCCGTAGTCCGTATATAAATAAGGTATAGCCATACTTTTTAAACCGTTATTGCCTCGCAAAGATAGAAAAAAAACTTATCTTTGCGACAAAATAGTTATAGGTTAAGATATTATCCATTACATCTGAAATAAAATGAAAAAGATTGCAACCTTTTTGGCCGGCTGCCTTTTAGCAGCCATTCCCGTACACTCGAATGCGGCGGGACTTTCATTAAAAGAGTTGTGCGCAGGCGAATATGCCGCCAAACGCATCTATGGCGTGAACCCGCTCAACGACGGGGAGAGCTATTCCCGGCTGAGCGACGACCACAAGCAAATCATCACCTATTCCTTCAAGGACGGACGGCAGAAAGACGTGCTGTTCGACGTGGCTACGGCAAGAGACGTGAAACTGGAAAAGATAGACGGTTACATCATGTCGCCGGATGAAAAGAAAATGCTGATACAAACGGAAACGAAACCCATCTACCGCCATTCCTTCACCGCCGTCTACTACTTGTACGACATTGCCAACCGCACCCTCACCCCCTTGTCGGACAACGGCCCTCAACAGTCGCCCAAGTTCTCGCCGGACGGGAACCTCGTGGGTTTCGTGCGCGACAATAATCTGTTCTTGGTCAAACTGCTGTTCAACAACAGCGAAAGCCAAATCACCAAAGACGGGAATTTCAACGAAGTCATCAACGGCATCCCCGATTGGGTGAACGAAGAGGAGTTCGGCACAAGCCGCTCTTTCGACTTCAATGCCGACAACACGATGATAGCCTGGATCCGCTACGATGAAAGCAAAGTGAATACGTTCTCATTCCCATGGTACAAAGGCAGCCATCCGGCCAAAGAACAATATGCGGAATATCCGGGCCGCTACGAATACAAGTACCCCATGGCCGGTACGACCAACTCTACTGTCAGCGTGCAGACGTTCGACATCAAGGCACGTGTCATCCGCACGATGAAACTTCCCCTTGAAGCCGACAGCTATATCCCGCGCATCCGTTTCACCAACGACCCGGCCAAACTGGCCGTCTTTACGTTGAACCGCCATCAGGACTGCCTGGAAGTGTACATGGCCAACCCGCGTTCCACGGAGTGCAAGAAAATCCTGCGCGACAACGTGGACAAGTACGTCAGTGAAAACGTCTTTAAGAATCTGGCATTCTACCCCAACCGTTTCGTGCTGACCAGCGAGCGTGACGGATACAACCACCTCTATCTCTACGACTTGAACGGCAGCCTGATAAAGAAGGCCGTAGACGGGAAGCTCATCGTCAAGAGCTTCTATGGATACGACACGGCGGACGGCAGCTTCTATTTTTCCGCCAACCCGGCAGACGACCCGATGCACACGGCCGTTTACAGGAGCGACAGCAAGGGCAAGATAGAAAAACTCTCCGCAGAAGAAGGCGACAACAGTGCCATATTCAGCAAAAACATGAAGTATTACATGAACGTCTATTCCAACATCCGTACTCCGTACGTGACCACCCTCTGCAACCGCAACGGCAAGACGCTGAAAGTGCTCGAAGACAACCAAGCATTGGTGGCCAAACTCGACGGACAGGATTTAGGAACGTGCGAGTTTTTCCAATTCACTACGGGAGAAGGCATAAAGCTGAACGGCTACATGGTCAAACCAGCCGACTTCGACGCGAACAAGAAATACCCCGTCGTCATGTTCCAATACAGCGGTCCCGGCTCGCAGCAAGTCCTCGACTCTTGGGGAACCGGCAGCATGGGCGGCACTTTGTATGAACAATACTTGGCCCAACAAGGATTCATCTGTGTCTGCGTGGACGGACGCGGCACGGGCGGACGTGGTGCAGAGTTCGAGAAATGCACCTACCTGAACTTAGGTTATTTAGAAGCGAAAGACCAAGTGGAAACCGCCCTTTATCTGGGCACGTTGCCCTACGTGGACAGTAAACGCATCGGCATCTGGGGTTGGAGCTACGGAGGCTTCAACACGCTGATGAGCATGAGCGAAGGCCGTCCCGTCTTCGCCGCCGGAGTGGCCGTTGCCCCTCCTACCTGTTGGCGTTACTACGACACGGTCTACACGGAACGCTTCATGCGCACCCCGAAGGAAAACGCCGCCGGATACGACCGCGGCCCGATAAGCCAAGCCGGCAAGCTACATGGCAAGCTCCTGATTTGCCACGGTACGGCCGACGACAACGTCCACTTCCGCAACTCCATGGAGTATGCCGAAGCACTGGTGCAAGCCGGCAAGCCGTTCATGATGCTTCCCTATAACAACCGCAACCATAACATCACCGGCGGCAACACCCGCAACCATCTTTATACGAGCATCACGAATTTCTTCATCGAAAACATGAAATAAGGAAACGAAACTGCCCAATGGGCTTTTCATGAAAGAACTTTACACTATATAATTCACATTATCAACATATTACAATCTGCGCCAAACGAAAAATCATTCTCTTGAGAGTAATTTTCCGTTTGGCGCAGATTGATTTTTCATTCTCTAAAGAATGATTTTACGGCTTCTGCAACATAGAATTATCTTCACAAGTTCCAAATATTCTTGTTGCACAAGGCTTCAAACTCCATGTCGGCTTCCACCGCATCATCAACAGGAATTCCCCTTCCCGGAGATTGGGCTATCAAGCCAGACAACTCCACATCGGCAATTTCCACCGAAGGACAAACATACTTCTTTTTCATCTCAGTTCTTTTTTATATACCAATTTACCACTTCTACGGCATCGCTCACGTCCACCTCGCCGTCACGGTTCATATCGGCCTTGTCAAGCGGCACTTCGGGCATCTTGCCCAAATACGCCCCCACAATGGCTACTGCGTCCGTCACATCGGCCAGCTTGTCTCCGTTCACATCGCCTTCCTCCCCGGTATCCACGTCGGGCTGTCCGCCTCCGGCCGGTTCGTCCGGGTTGTCCGGGGCGAATACATAACGCGCTTCCACCGTCACATCCTCCGTAGGCATGGAAAAATTAAACCCTTCCGCATCGCTCAGTTTCCGCCCTTCGCTGTACCATCCCCGGAAAACAAAACCTTGGTTGGCATAAGCTTGGAGATAGACCCACTCGCCTTCTCCCACCTTGCCCCCGCTCTCGCGGTTGAACGAGCAGGCTTCCTTAGGCGTGCAGTCCAACCACAAACGGTGCCGGAGCACCAAAGACGGTTCGGACGGATTAGTGGGGTCATAAGCATACAGGGCCACAAAATGTGCATCTTCTTCGCCTACGGTATAAGCGAATCCCATCTCAGCAGAATAGTCCGCACCGTCTTTCTGCCATCCCACGAAACGGAACGTGGAGGAGGCCGCAGAAGTGTTGACATATACCCCTGCGCCCTTTTCATACTTTCCCCCGCCGGACACGTAACCGGCCTCTGCCGGACGGGCTTCCACCGTCACCCGGTAGAGCGTGTTCGGTTCGGGAGGATTGGACGGATTGAACTCGTCCTGCCCACAGACGGGCAGGATGCCGGCCATGCAAAAGGCCGACACCGTGCACCACGTCCGTAAGAAAACTGCCACCGTCCTCATCGTACCACGACTTTACGGGCTTGTCCGCCCACATTGACCACATAGACTCCGGGACGCACGTCCAGACTGCCGTTGCCGTCGATGATACCCATCAAAATTCCGGAAAGGGCAGTCACCGTCGTACGAAGCCCGGCGGCCCCGCTCACTGCAATCGTGCCGTTTTCCACATCCACCACAGCCTCGCCTGCGGCAAACACCCCGTTCACCCCAGTAGCCGAAGCAGACTTCACCAAAAGGAAGCGGTCGTGGAACGTGCCTGCCTCGGAAGAGAACACGTAATCCCCTTCGGAGAAGTCATGGCTTGCGCCCGTCAACTTGTCTTTCAGCATTACCCCCACGTCAGCACGGGTCAAGCCGATGGTATAATTCCCGGCGGCCTGCACCTCATAGCCCAAGGACACCACACCGTTACCCTCCGGACGTTCGTTGATGGCATATTTCACGCCTTGGCCGTCCAACGAATACAGTTGCGGCACACCTTCCGCCATGAACTTGGCTGCGTCGCAACCCACCTCATACGTTTCGCGCTTCCGGGCATTGAACACCACACGCGTCTTGTCCGTCACCTTCCCGTCGGAAAGGGTAAGGTTCACCAACCGGCGTTCCACGCCTGCCGCACGGCGCATCCGTCGCGGTGCCACATTGGCCCGCCGGGCAGCCTCGGATTGCAACTTCGTCTTACGGTGTGCGGCATGGAACGTGATACCGTCCTCGGCATTGGGCTTCTGCACAAAGAAAGCCTGGTAAGGATAGAGCACGTAGTCGTCATCCTGAGGATTATAAGCCTCATACGACCACCCGTTCCATATCGTGACGGGATAGTCATACCCCAAATCCTGCAAGTCGAAATAAGAAGTATAGGGATTGCCCACGAAATTCCATCCGGCATCCTGTACCTCGTCTGCCCCATGGCTCTGCAAGAGAATGTCGCGGTTCTCGCCATCGAACTTCGCATCCGGGACTTGGAAAGTCAACGTTCCGGATTGGCTACCTTGGAAAATATACCCCACACCGGCGGTCAGCTTGCCTGCCGCCCAGTCTTTCCAACCTCCCCGTCCATGTTGGGCACGTTCCGCCCCATCGTACCACCGCAGGACGTAACTTCCATCATACTTGATGTTCTTCTTGTCGATGGGGTATGGGAAGCAGAAGAAATACCAACGGTTGGCTTCCACCTGTATGTCGATATGCAGGTTCTTGGCATTGATGTTGCAATGCCCGTCCTTGTCGCCTTGCCCGATGACCGAAGCCCCGTTCCCATTGCCGTCGTCCTTAAGGTGCACGTCACCCAAGTCCTGGCTCTCGCTCCCCTCGACCACCAGTCCCGAACCGGGATTGAGGTCGGCATCCGGGCCTTGCACTTCGCCGGTCCCGGAAATGGTGTCACCCTCCAAACGGGGTGTCTCCTCGTCAATCACCAAGTCTTTGTTGAGGTAGAAGTACTCATAGGGTTCGTTGAACGTCACAAGTCTCCCTTGGAACTGCGACCATTGGGTGTTCCAATAATAATTGTCCTGAGCCGTTTCAGGCACATGAAGCGTGGCTTTCAGGAACACACCCGCTGTGAACGTATTTTGATCCAAATCAAAAGGGTCTATTATATAGGTATAGACATCCTTGATGTTGTCACACATCACAAAGGCATCACTCCCCACACTTAACACAGAAGCCGGAAACCGCACTTCGGACAACCCACTGCAATTATTAAAAGCACTACCTTCTATAGATTCCAATCCAACTGGAAACTTAACGGCCTTCAAGCTACCATTCATAGCAAAAGCATTATAAGATATATGCTTTAAAGTTTGCGGAAAAACAATGGTGTCTTGCAACGCACAATTAGAAAAAGCATCATCACCTATCCTTTCAAGTCCTTCGTGAAACTCTACTTCTTTTAAGCTATTGCACCCTGTAAAAGCAGCATAACCTATCTCTTGAACTTTTTCAGGAATATCCATGCCCGTCAATTTACGGCATTCGCTAAAAGCACTCTGCCCAATATAGGTAATACTTTGGGGAAGCTTGCATACCCTCAAGTCTTTCCGATAAAAAGCATAATCAGGCAAGGAATCATTCCAACTGTGATAACCCTGATAATGTTCATACGGATTATACACGACATGCGCATCCGTCAAATCCAACTCGCGGAGAGAAGTCATCTTGTTCCTCATCACCATGAAATCGTAACTGTTAACCGTTCCACTCACTTTCAAACGAACCACATTCCGGGCCGCCTCATTATCCGACACGCCCCCCACGGCTTGCAAAACCGCAGACGACTTTTCTTCCGCCTCTACCGTCACATCCCAATCATGTTGCCGTTCCAAACAAAGGATGTCATTCACCTTATCGCTCCAAGCCGTACGGTAGGCTTCAATACCTTCTTCCGGAACATATAATAAATTGTCTTCATCTCCTAACGGATTCATACCTTCGATTGTAGGAGGAACAATAGAAGCAAACTCAAATCCTACATTACATTGATTAAAAGCACAATCACCTATAAAACGTAGAGTAGATGGTAATTTCACAGAAGTCAAACTAATACAATTTTGAAACGCACAGGATTCAATACTCTTCAAACCTTCGGGCAAAACAACAGATTGCAATGACTTGCAACTTTCAAAAGCACCATAAGCTATATTTTCCAATTTATTCGGAAAAGAGACGGAAATCAATTCTGTACAACTTCCAAAAGCCATCATTCCAATATACTTTAATTCTTGAGGGAGATGCATGTCCTTCAACCTTTTGCATCCAGAAAAGGCAGAACTTTTTATACTATCTAAACCCTGTGGCAATTCTAAGTTTTCAATCCCCGTACAATTACTGAAAGCACAATCATCTATCACTTTCAGGTTCTTGGGAAAGACAACAGAACGCAGTGTTTTGCATCCATAGAACAAAGCCGGTCTTATCCGAGTCATAGTATCAGGAAGTACGACTTCTGTCAACAAATCTCCATTGACATACAAATCCGCATACGGAGCAGTCACATGGTGATTCCTCTCCGTAAAACGATTGGAATTGAACCACGTTGCAATATCCATTACCTCAATACGCCTAATACTGTCGCATGTACATTCTCCCCCATACTCATTTTCATGCGACTCACAAAATACCCCCCAATCAATCGACTTCATCGTGCTTGGGAAAAAAAGTGTTTCCAACCTTCCACACCTTTGAAAAGCACCATCACCAATCTGAGTCATTCCTTCAGGAAAAGATAAGGAAGTCAAACCATCACAGTTTTGAAAAGCGCCATCGCCAATAACCTTCAAACTTGCAGGGAATGATATAGAAGTCAAACCATAACAATCCACAAAAGCAAGCCTTCCGATTACCCTTAATTTTTCTGGTAATTTCACGGACATCACTCCGGAACAGGCATTAAAAGCCCATTCACCAATACTGTCCACCACATAATGCTGACCACCAAACTCCACCGTCTCGGGAATCACCACATCACCCGAATACATGACACTACCTCCACTCACAACCACCGCCTTACCATTGACGATGTCATAATAAATACCATTTTTCTCGAACTCATAGGCTTGCACCTTGGAAAGCCCGAGAAGAACGAACCATAAAAGTAAAAATATCTTTTTCATCTTGTTTTTGTTTTAAGTCCTACTTGGATTGTAAAAAAACACCACGACGGGCAGAAAGATATACACGTCCCGGAACCAGATGTTCCACGCGCCGCCCTAAAAGGTCATAACAGGTGTCGTCCGGCAAGGCCACGTCCGTCCGGCTGTCCGTAATGCCGGTGGCGTTACACTCCATCCTGAGATTCACTCCGGCCGACACGGAAGCCGAAAGGTAGCACCGTCCGGCAGGCAAAGCAAAAGGCACGTCCCCCACACGGTAGAACCGCACGCCATCCCCTTGGTTTTGCAGGATATACCCCTCGGTGACCTCCTGCGGCGTGACAATCCCCGTCAGCCCGTTCACCGTGACCGAGCGCGTGTCTTCGGGATAAAGCGAAGCGTCCACCGTACCCTCCAACACACCGCTGAAACCGTTCGCCGCATACAGCACATAGGGCGTATAGGCCTGTAAAGCCGTCACGGGGTCGAGATTCAAAACCCCGTCGCTGACGGATGCAACCGTATAAGCTTCCAAACCGGCAGGCAGTGCCTCCAAGCCAAAAGGCAGGATACAAGTACCGTAACGGTTGGCGGCAGAAATGGATACGGGAACAGACGCATGATTGCCCACCTCGATTTCTCCCGTGTTCAAATCTCCCTCGGGGATATACTTTTGGGCATTCTCGGCCACCGTAAGATTCAAACCGAACATCCGGATTTCCCCCATACCGGGCTTGGCGTACGGAGATGCCTTGACCGACACCCGGAACAACCGCCCGGAAAATGACGTGAAGTCCTCGTTCAGAGATGAGAAACAAGCCACACGCAGGTTGCCGTTCACCTGCAACCCACTGGCAAAAATATGCGTGAACTGCGGAAACCCCATACTGTCGTCATACGGATACATCCCGTCCAAGCCACACATCATGGCACAATTTCCCTTGTCGTTGGGAACGAAAACCAAATCCTCGGGCAAAGCGATTTCCATGTTGTAGGCCGTGTAAAAACGGGAACCTTCCACGCCCACAATGAAATCAACGGTTTCCCCTCCGGGTTGTACCACCGCCGGAGCCTCCACCACAAAATGGTCTGAAGTCGTAATAGGAAGTTTGGCCTGGCCAAACACCCGGGGCGGGAACAAACACAACACCCACACCCATCTGATAAAAGCTTTCATAACAGCTTCCTCCTTAAACCACCGGAGACTCCCGAAATCCGGCACTTTTAAACAAGACTTGCGTGGCATATACAAAAAAAGCGCGGGAATCTGTACCCGTTGCCCGTTCATTTTATCAAGGCCTTCGCATGCCCAATCACTCCAAACGAACAACTCCAGAAGCCCACGCCGATATGTATACCAATCCCCTAAGTCAGCACCCCGCGACAGGGTGCTGACAAGAAAGGGATGTATATAACACACCCACAGGACATCTACTGTTACCTTGCTCTTGGAGTAATTACCGAAGTTGCGAAGTTCTGATAAGCATAAGAGCAGAGCGCCAAGTAAACGCCTTTTCCATATATGGTATTCCCCTCACCCGCCTTACGAACAAGGCACCGGCGTGGAAACACATTGCAAATGTAACACTTTCTTTATAATAAAAGAAATAATAAAGGAGAAATCAACCTCCCTCACTTGTAAATCAAAAATATAGCCGGCACTTTGGACAAATCCGGAAGAGGATGCTTCTTCCATTCCTGCACCGTGCGAGTCTTGATATACTCTTCCTTGCAGGTTATGCCTGCCGCCACACAAAGACGGGTCTGTGGACGGCATGCCCGAAGAACCTCCTCGAACATCTTGGCATTACGGTAAGGGGTTTCGATGAACAGTTGGGTCTGATGTTCCGAATATACCCGCTGTTCCAACATTTTAATGCGCTTGGCCCGTTCTGCCGGGTCTATCGGAAGATAACCGTTGAAAGCAAAACTCTGTCCGTTGAAGCCGGACGCCATCACGGCCAAAATCATGGAAGACGGACCCACTAAAGGTATGACTCGCAGTCCCTTGCGTTGGGCTATGGCCACCACATCGGCTCCAGGGTCGGCCACTGCCGGACAACCGGCCTCGGAAATCACGCCGACCGGCATGCCTTGCTCCAATGGACGCAGATAGGACGCAAACGCCTCTGAAGAAGCATGCTTGCCCATGGCAAAAAAAGTCAACTCGTCTATATTGATGTCCCGGTCCACCTTTTTCAGAAAACGGCGGACCGAACGCAAATCTTCCACGATGAAAAACTTGATGTTCCGGATAATCTCTGTATTATAATCCGGCAAGACCTGCGAATGGGGCGTATCCCCCAACGTGACAGGTATCAAATAAAGTGCTGGTTCCATTATTTTTTGTTTGCAGACGGATGATACCCCGACTCGCGGAGAATCTTTCCATAATCGTTCTCACGAAGCAATTCACCAATCGTTACCCGGGGATGTGATTTCATATAATGGTCTATGATTTGCAAGCCCAACCACAAACCTATCTGGTCCGGGCTGTCTTTCCCGATATAAGGCGTGGTTCCACGAGGCTCCATAAAAAGCCTGATCATCGTCAAGTCGGCGGAAGTCAGGGCACCATGCCCCATCAACCAATTCCACACATTGGTTTCGTTATCCTTGTACCAAAGCACGCGTTCTTCTTCAAAACCGGCCTCTTGCTCCAAAGAAATATTCCGGCAATGCGCAATCACCCAATGTATCTTCCCGTAATCTGAGATGTAATCCAACAACGTATGCACCTTACCGTCCGGCAAAGGATATTCATGGGACAGATAATAGAACAAAGCATCCGACACCAACCAACTCCGGTCCATTACCCGACGCTGATAATCATGATAATATTTGCGGTACAAAGGATAGTCACGCCCCAAATACTTGTCCAAGCTAATGCCCAACAAGCTATCGCCCACCACTATGCTTTGGTTCAAACCGGATATCTGAGTATACATGAACGGTATACGGAAACTGGGATCAGCATCCTTGACCTGTTCGAATACCGAAGAGATTTCAGTTTCCTCCGCATTCAAATCCGCATACTCATCATGCACGTCTTCCAACAACACCTGCATGGTAGAGTCGAGATAATACTCCCGCAAACGTTGTTCGATGCGTGGATCCTCTACGGAGCCGATTGTCAACACCTCTTCTATAAGTAACCGTGTCGCAGCCGGATATTCCGTATTCATACGTTGGAGCGAAGTGAAACTATTCAAGGAAACGAACTCATCAACCAAACGGTCATAACGGAATATCTTTTCTCCTTTATCCGATTGGCTATCCGTCCACCAGGGAACGGAACTCCACCGACAAGAAGAAAAAAACATAGTCAGGCCTACCAATATCAATAAAGCTCGTTTCAAAACTTATTATTCGTTAAATACGCATACAAATATACAAACAAATACATTAACCACAAACTATTTTACTAAAAAAAGCAAAAACAAAACTATATATGGGGCAAATCGGAGTATTTATGACGATTTTGGAAATAGTAAGCCCACAAAATACTGAACCGAGCTTGTTCCGGAACCGGGTTCACGACCATACGGGACAGGTTTTCTTTCCGGGCAGCCCGAAAATCTTCCTTTTGCTTTCTGAAATCGGCCCTCGCCTGAAACACAGCCAGAAAAGACCGCCGCTCCCCTTTCAGCAAAAATTGGAGGGCAGCCAACCTGTCCAACCAAAAACGACAACGCATGACCGTACTCAGACGTTCATCCGGCAGATTCTTATAAAGCATATAAAGGTTATTCCGGAAATTCAAATAGGTCTTATGCGGGTTTTCCTTGGACAACGTGCCTCCCCCTACATGATAAACCACAGCCGACGGCACACAGACAATGCCGTATCCGCGACTGCGTAACCGCCAACAAAAGTCAATTTCCTCCATGTGGGCAAAAAAGCGGGCATCCAAACCTCCGGCTTCGCGATAAACGGCACTACGTACCATCAAAGCGGCTCCGGTGGCCCAAAAAACAGGGGCCACTGTATCATATTGCCCCTCATCGGTTTCCACCGTATTCATGACACGCCCCCTGCAATACGGATAACCCCAAGCATCCATATACCCTCCTGCCGCTCCCGCATACTCGAACTTATCCGGTGCATGCCAACTTAGGATTTTAGGTTGGCAGGCTGCTACCTCCGGATGGGTATCCAAATACTGCGACATGGGAGAAATCCAATCGTCTTTCACCTCCACGTCCGAATTCAGCAAAACAAAATATTCGGCCTCAATCTGTGCCAAAGCCCGGTTATACCCTTCGGCAAAGCCGTAATTCCGTTCCAATAAGATTGTTTTCACAGCAGGAAAATCTACCGAAAGAAGCTCCAACGACTTATCCGTAGAAGCATTGTCGGCCACATATACCTCTGCCGATGTATGAGCCAACACACCAGGCAAAAAGCGACGAAGCATTTCTTCTCCGTTCCAATTCAAAATGACTACGGCCACCTTGTCCATATCCGTCCTCTCCTATTATTATAATAAGGTGGCACGTAAAGCCGACCTGCCTGCATTAAAATCTCCCAAACGTACACGGACAATCTGATTGTCCAGATTCCCTTCGACAGGCAATTCCACCCGGATATAGTTGGCTGTAAAGCCATGCATCACTCCTTCCGTCCGGGACTTTTCCAACAGGACCTCGGCCTCGGTTCCGATGTAACGCCGATAAAATGCCTCCCATTTTACATCGGACAACTCCAATAGCCGTTGGCTGCGCCGATGTTTCTCCTCTGGCGAAACGGAATGTCCTATTTTCAGAGCCATCGTTCCGGGGCGCTCCGAATAACTGAACACATGCAACTGGCTCACATCCAACGAACGAATGAAACCGAATGCTTCTTCAAAACATCCATCCGTCTCGCCCCGCGTACCTACAATCACATCCACACCGATAAAGGCATCAGGCATCAGCTCTTTCACACGTGATATCTTCTCGGCAAAAAAATTTGTAGTATAACGGCGACGCATAAGTTTCAGCACTTCATCGCTACCGCTTTGTAACGGTATATGAAAATGGGGCATAAACGCACGCGACTCCGCACAAAAAGCCAACACGTCCTCTGTCAGCAAATTAGGTTCGATGGAAGATATACGGTAACGGGCTATACCTTCCACCCGGTCAAGCGCTTTCACCAAATCCAAAAAGCTTTCACCGGTAGTCTTACCGAAATCTCCGATATTCACTCCAGTCAACACTATTTCACGCCCCCCCTCCGATGCTGCTTGTTCTGCTTGACGAACCAATGAGGCTATGCTACCGTTACGGCTACGCCCACGAGCATACGGAATCGTACAATACGTACAATAATAATCGCACCCGTCTTGCACTTTCAAGAAATAACGTGTCCGGTCGCCACATGAACAGGAAGGGACAAATGTATGTATATCTTTCGTAGGCACAGTATAAGCGGCGTGCTCCGCATCAGCTGATTTACGCTCTGCCGGCAACAAAGGCAAACGTTCCTCTAAATAACGCAATATATCCCCTTTCTGCTCTGCCCCCAAAACTAAATCCACTCCGTCAATAGCAGAAACTTGCTCCGGTTTAAGTTGGGCATAACAGCCCGTTACCACCACAAAAGCTCCGGGATGCTGTTTCACCAACTTATGAATAGCTTGCCGGCATTTATGATCGGCAACCTCCGTTACCGAACAAGTATTCACCACACAAATATCGGCACGTTCTCCGGCTCGCACCGTCCTCACTCCCATCTCCTTCAACAAACGCCCTATTGTAGAAGTCTCTGCAAAATTCAACTTACAGCCTAACGTAAAATATACGGCTTTCTTCCCCTCAAAAACGGATGCTTCTGTCATATCATCTATAGTATAATCCAATCTTAATCACTGTTCCAACCGCAAAGTTACATAATTCTATGGAATAGCACATAGAGAACCTCGAAAAATTAACAGTACATAAAATATTGATTCATTGCAACTTATATATATCCTTAAAAATATGTATCAAAAAAAAGAGGGCAAAGTGTACAACATATCAAAAAAGTATATACCTTTGCAATGTTTTAATAAGCAATTGATTGTTTTACAGATTTAAAAAAGCAAAAAAATGAAAAAGTTAGCATTTTTGTTCGTAGCTTTCGCAGCTATTTCTTTCGCATCTTGCGGTAACAAAACTTCTCAGGCTGAAACTGCAGCTGATACTGACACTGTAGCTGTAGAAGAAGAAATCGTAGAAGTTGATTCTGTAGTTGCCGATAGCGCTGCCGCTGATGCTGCTGTAGTTGCTGATAGCGCTGCTGCCGAAGCTCCTGCTGCTGAATAATTCAGTACAGATACGAACTAAAAGGAACAAGAGATCATACGCGAGTATGGTCTCTATTTTTTTTATACCAATCCCTTCTTTTCGGAATCCATCTCTTTTGGCACGATAAATCTGATTAATAAAAAAGGGGAACACCCTTCATTGGATATTCCCCCTATAAATAACACACAATATAAATAGCCCTTATAATTAAGCTTCTTCCGCTACAACCTCAAAAGGTATCTCAACAGAAACTTCCTTATGCAATTTTACAGTAGCATGATATGAACCCACTGCTTTCACATCTTTCACTACAATAATCTTACGGTCAATATCAAAACCAAGCTTCTTCAACTCGTCTGCAATCTGCAAACTGTTTACCGAGCCATAGATGACACCCGTAGCACTCACCTTAGTAGGAATAGTCAGAGCAACCTCAGCCAACTTATCAGCCAATGCCTGAGCCTCATTCTTGATTTTCTCCAACTTATGAGCACGCTGCTTCAAATCCTCAGCCAACATTTTCTTGGCAGAATCTGAAGCAATCACAGCCTTACCGGTAGGAATAAGGTAGTTACGACCGTAACCTGACTTTACGTCTACAATATCATTCTTGTAGCCCAAGCCTATAATATCTTCTTTCAATATAATTTCCATGCTTACTCCTCCTTATTATTATTTCATCATATCTGTTACAAATGGAAGAAGTGCCAAATGACGGGCTCTCTTGACAGCCTGTGCTACACGACGCTGATACTTCAAAGAAGTACCTGTAATGCGACGGGGCAAAATCTTACCCTGCTCATTCAAGAATTTCTTCAAGAATTCGGGATCCTTATAATCAATGTACTTAATACCGCTTTTCTTGAAACGGCAGTACTTTTTCTTCTTCACGTCTACGGTCGGCGGAGTCAAATATCTGATTTCTGATTGCTGTGCCATGATTTAATCCTCCTTTTTTGATTTGTTATTTCTTCTCTTCTCAGCGTATTCTGCTGCATACTTCTCCATTTTGATAGTCAAAAAGCGAAGTACTTTCTCATCACGACGGAAATTGACTTCCAAAGTTTTAATCACTTCAGGCTGCGCCTTGAACTCCATAAGGATATAAAATCCCGTGGACTTCTTTTCAATGGCGTAAGCCAATTTCTTCAGGCCCCAGTTCTCTTCATTGATAATCTCTGCACCGTTGTCAGTGAGGATACCCCTGAACTTGTTGACCGCTTCCTTCATCTGGTCGTCAGATAAAACGGGAGTTAAAATGAAAACGGTTTCGTATTGATTCATAATCCGTTAAATAAATAATTAATAATGTTTTTGCAAAAATGCGGTGCAAAATTACGTGTTTTTCCGCTATTATGCAAATTTTCTAAGCTTTAAATCCAATCAAAGCTTCAGAAAAAGAGAGGTTGGAAAAGTAGCTGCCTAAAGCTTTAAAGAAATTTAAGAAGCTCACACGGCCACAATCTGTAATAAATATCATACCTTTGTATGGTCGAACAATCTGAAGGACATGAGCGAACAATTCAATTTCGATATAAAATTAATCTTTGCCATCCTGAACGGGAAGGTGTCGGCAGCAATCAACCGCAAGCTCTACCGTAACTTCCGGCTATACAATGTGGACATTACTCCGGAACAATGGACGGTGTTGTTATATCTATGGGAAAAAGACGGTGTCACGCAACAAGAATTGTGTAACGCGACTTTCAAGGACAAACCGAGTATGACACGGCTGATCGACAATATGGAGCGCCTGAACCTCGTTGTCAGAATATCCGGGAAAACAGACCGGAGAATCAACCTGATTCATCTGACCAAGACTGGACGGGATTTGGAAGAGAAATCGAGATTTATCGCCAACAAGACCCTGAAAGAGGCCCTGCGTGGCCTTAGTGTGGAAGAATTAAGCATAAGCCAGGAAGTTTTAAGAAAAGTGTTTTTAAACACAAAGGATTAAAATGCTCCTTTTCCGTCTTTTTTTCTATGAAAAGTTTCGGAGTTTAAATAATTATGCTTTAATTTGTAGGCTGAATGGAGAAAAACATAAAAAGAAACATACAATGAATAATTTTTTAAAGAATTTGGGTATTCTCTTAATCGTTCTGGGAACTGCGGTATTGGTTCTGAGTTATGTATGCAACTGGCTTGATTATAACTGGCCTAACGGTATAGCCTTATTGGCTATTGTGGTCGGTATTATCGTCCACATTGTCATGAACAAGAAAATACAAGATTAAGAGGTAAAAGAATGGCCCCGGATGTTCCTCAAGGAAATCCGGGGCCATTCTTACGTTATCTGTTCTTATTCCTCTTCTGTTGTGGGGATAATCAAACGATAACCTTTTCCATGGACGTTGTTAATCTCAATGGAAGGGTCGTCTTTCAGATGCTTGCGCAATTTTGTGATATACACATCCATGCTCCGTGCATTGAAGTAATTGTCATCAATCCAAATCGTCTTCAATGCCAGTTCACGTTGTAATACATCATTGGCATGCGCACAAAGCAATGAAAGCAACTCACTTTCCTTGGTTGTCAACTTGGTTTGCTTGTCACCGATAGCCAAAATCTGCCGTTGCGTATCGAAAGTAAAACGACCCAGTTTATACATGTTCGTCTCCTTTACTTTCTTACCCCTCACACGGCGCAAGATGGCCTCCATACGGAATACCAGTTCTTCCATCGAGAAAGGTTTAGTGATATAGTCATCAGCCCCTATTTTAAATCCGTCGAAAATATCCTCCTTCAGGTTTTTGGCCGTCAGGAATATGATAGGTATTTCAGCATTGACCTGTCGGATTTCCTGTGCCAACTGGAATCCATCCTTCTTTGGCATCATAACGTCCAACACACACATTTCGTAACGGTTCTTCAAAAATGCCTTGTAACCGGCATCTCCGTCCGGAAACAGTTCCGCCTCATAACCCTTGGCCTGTAAATACTCTCTCAGCAACATGCCCAGGCTCTCATCGTCCTCGCATAATAATATTCGCAATTTTTCTTCCATAATTCTTATTTTTTTATTGTTGGTAATGTGATTATAAATTTCGTTCCATGACCGTATTCGCTTTCTGCATGTATCACGCCATTCTGTAACCCCACGATTTTCTTGACGTAGGCCAGTCCTAAGCCGAAACCTTTGACATCATGTTTATTGCCAGTATGCACACGATAAAACTTATCGAAAATCCTCTTCAAGTCATCTTTCTGTATGCCTATGCCGTTATCTTCTATTGAAATATTGATCTTGTCCCCCGTATTCCATGTCCGAAGAGTCAAATGCAGTTCCACATCATCACGCTTGTATTTGACCGCATTATCCATCAAATTGAATATCACATTCGTAAAGTGCATCTCATCCACATAAATCTCCGCCTGTTCGGCTTTGAAATCAGACGATATACTTCCTCCATTCTGCGACACTTTCAAAGTAAACGTCTTAATGACTCCCGCCAACAACTGATGTGCATCCAACTCTTTCTGCTTGAACGCAATGTTATCTCTGTCGTACAAAGACATTTGCAGTACTTTTTCCACCTGAAAACGTAAACGCTTGGTCTCGTCGTTAATGACCCGCGAAAGATTCTCGTACATCGCCTCGCTCTTCTTTATCGACTGGTCGCTCAGCATCTGGGCGGCCAATGAAATAGACGAAATCGGAGTCTTGAATTCATGCGTCATATTGTTGATGAAGTCATTTTTCATCTCCGTCACCTTTTTCTGACGGAATATCACATATATCGTAAAGACAAAAGTGACAAACAGAATGATGGTAAAGGCCAATGCCGGAATCATCATCCGTGCCGTTTCCAACAAATAGGAATTCATATCCGGAAAATGAATCCTCACAATGCCGATTTTACCCGCAGGGTCATTACGGAACAACACCTGGGAGTATGAATAGTCTTTTCCTTTCTCCTCGTAATCCGGGCATCGGTATACCTCCCGTCCGTCATTGGTAGCCACCGTGAAATGATAAGGAATACTGATTCCGTTATTTTCAAGCGCATTACGGATGTCCTGATCCAGCAATTTGAAATTAATCCGCTCTTCCAGGGGTTTCTCACTCGCTTTATACAAGATAGTGTATATTACTTCGTCAAGCAAACCCTTATGATATACATACGCATTCTTCACATACTCCTGAAACGACCTGGTGGCCTCGTCAATCGAATTATTACGCTCGATACGCAACACTTTCGGCATAGTGGAAGGATGCTTCACTATCGTATGCAATTCGAAATCGGAATATATCTTTTCTCCCCCGTGTGCAACTCCTACACCGTTGCTCGCATCTACAGTACCGACTATCCCGCCCATATAAAGTTTAGGCAAAGAATCCGAACTCGGGCTTAAATTGTCCCGCGTAAAGTTCTCCAGATAACGAAACGTCTCGTTCTGCTCCAAATTGCGGGATGCCTGATTCAGACTACGAACTACGGATTCGTCAAATTGTTCCTTCCGCATCTTCACCATCTGCTCGATGTAGCGCATCTGCAACAAAAGAAGTCCCAAAAACGAAACTCCGATAATTACACTTACTATCCAGATTGTAGACCTTTTCATATCAGCAAATATACATATCGAAAACGGGCATTAAGCTCATAAAAACTTATTCCTTCATTGAGTTTAACGTTATTAACAACAAAGTAATACAAAATGATTTATACAAGCAAACAAGGAATGCTTTATCTTAAAAATAAGTATTCAGTCGCCGAGAAAAAATATCTGCATGTATCCCTCAAGCAGTGCCTCCCACCTGTTCCTAAGATACGTTTTTATTGTGCAGCAAACGAAAAAATCCCGCCCTTCAACTTACTTGCATACTCAAGCAAAAAGTCGAAAAGCGGGATACCTCCAGTAGCTTAGTTTATTATTCTTCTTTACCTTGTTTAGCCTCAAAATCCTTAACCAGTTTCTCTTGCACGTCTGCCGGTACCAGTTCGTAGCTGGCAAACGACATGATGAAAGAAGCACGACCACCGGTAATGGAACTTAAAGAGGTACAATAATTGGACATCTCCTTCAACGGCACTTTGGCCACAAGTTTCTCATAACCGTTCTCGCTAGTCATCCCCATAATCATGCCTCGGCGTCCTTGCAAATCGCTCATCACATCACCCATCTTGTCACTGGGAACAAAGACCTCCACGTCGTAAATAGGCTCCAGAATCTTCGGCCCGGCCTCTTTAAACGCCATACTGAAAGCATTACGCCCGGCCAACATGAAAGAAATTTCATTGGAATCTACGGGATGCATCTTTCCGTCGTACACGATGACACGGACATCGCGGGCGTAACTACCCGTCAACGGGCCTTGTTCCATACGCTGCATCACACCTTTCAGAATAGCCGGCATGAAACGGGCATCAATGGCACCACCCACCACAGAGTTGATAAAGACGAGCTTGCCGCCCCACTCTAAGGGTACTTCTTCCTTGCTGCGCGCATTAATCCGGAACTCTTGTCCGTTGAAACGATATACTTCCGGATCGGGCATACCTTCATAATAGGGTTCCACAATCAAATGTACTTCGCCGAACTGCCCCGCTCCTCCCGACTGTTTCTTATGACGGTAGTCGGCACGCGCAGCCTTCGTAATGGTCTCACGATAAGGAATGCGAGGTTCTTCGAACTTAATGGCAATCTTTTCATTATTTTCCATACGCCACTTCAACGTACGCAAATGGAATTCCCCTTGTCCGTGTACCAGTATCTGACGCAATTCTTTGCTCTGCTCCACTACCCACGTGGGATCTTCCTCACGCATACGGTTCAAGGCATTCATCATCTTCTCGGTCTCTGCCTCGTTCACCGCCTTTACCGCACGGGTATACTTCGGATTGGGATATTTGATGAAATTGAAACGGTTCTCGCTATTTTTATCATTCAACGTATTCCCCGTCTTCACATCCTTCAGCTTCACCGTGCAACCGATATCTCCGGCCACCAATTCTTCCACCTTAATACGGTTGGCACCCGCACAAACGAACAACTGCGACATGCGTTCTTTCGACCCGCGGTCGGCATTGTTCAAATCATCACCTTCATGTACCTTGCCACTCATCACCTTGAAGTACTGCACCTCGCCGATATGAGGTTCTACGCCGGTCTTGAAGAAATAAAGCGAAGTCGGGCCGTCTACATCGGGAGTCACCTCCATACCTCTGGTATTATGCACTTTGGGCATCTCGCTGACGAAAGGCACGACATTGCCCAAAAATTCCATCAAGCGCCGTACACCCATATCCTTTCCCGCACAAACACAGAACACCGGGAACATCCCCCGTGCTGCCAATCCCTTGCGGATACCCTCACGCATCTCGTCTTCGGTCAGCGTTTCGCTCTCAAAGAATTTCTCCATCAATGTTTCGTCGTTCTCGGCAGCGGCCTCAACCAATACCTTGTGCATCTCCATGGCCTTCTCTTTCTGGTCTTCCGGGATTTCTTCTATCGTCGGTTCTCCACCTTCAGGCCCCCAGGAGTATTTCTTCATCAGCAACACGTCAATCAAGGCATTGAAGTCCGGCCCTGTTTTTATCGGATACTGCACCGGAACGACCTTGTTGCCGTAAATGGAAGTCAACTGCTCCAATATGGCATCGTAATCGCACTTTTCATCATCCAACTGGTTTACCAGAAAAATCACGGGCTTCCCTAACTTTTCCGTATATCTGAAATGATTCTGCGTCCCGACTTCCGCACCGTATTGCCCGTTCAACAGCAACACGGCCGTATCCGTCACATTCAGTGCCGTCAACGCCGCACCCACAAAATCATCCGAACCCGGACAGTCTATGATATTCAGTTTCTTATTGTTCCATTCCACATGATACACTGTGGAAAAAACCGAATAACCGTATTCCTGTTCCACCGGAAAATAGTCACTCACCGTGTTCTTGGCCGTAATTCTTCCGCGGCGCTTAATCAATCCGGCCTCATAAAGCAAGGCTTCCGTGAGTGTTGTTTTACCGGAACCATCATTTCCCAACAGGGCTATGTTTTTAATCTCGTTTGTTTGATATACTTTCATCGTGTAACATTTAATTTAAAGGTAACAACTAAACGGCACGAAATTTAGCAATAAAATCCCATACAGCCAACGATTCCGTGATTTTGTTCATTATGTTTTTAAACATAGTCTGCCTTTTCGGGTTCTTTTTCCTTCTTTCACTACCTTTGCACCACAGTTTTACACCTTATTATATATGGCCGGAATTTACATCCATATTCCTTTTTGCACAAGCCGTTGTGTATATTGCGACTTTTATTCCACAACATGTGGGGAAAAAGACAAGGCTTACATAAGTGCCCTGACGAACGAATTGCGTTTAAGGGCGAATTACTTGCAACAAGACGGACAAATGCCCGTAATTGAAACGATATATATAGGAGGCGGGACCCCTTCCACGCTCGACACGTCTTTACTCGAACCAATCTTCGAAGCATTATTCCAAACCTACAACGTGTCCGACCGGGCAGAAGTTACCATCGAGGCCAATCCGGACGACCTCACTCCACGAAAAATCAAATCACTCCATACTCTGCCCGTCAATAGGCTAAGCATGGGGGTACAGACATTCGACGATGGTAAACTACGTCTGCTCCACCGCCGACATAGTGGAGAGCAAGCCATCCGCGCAGTACATGACTGTCAGGACACCGGATTCGACAACATCAGCATCGACTTGATTTACGGCCTACCGGCACAATCCCTTCGCGAATGGGAAACGGACGTGGACACAGCACTTTCCTTGAACGTACAACATATTTCGGCATACGCGCTCATCTACGAAGAAGGCACTCCACTTTGGAAAATGCGCAAACGGCATGTAGTGGAAGAAGCTGACGAAGAACTAAGCCTGGAAATGTTCAGTCTTTTAATGTACCGACTCGAAAATGCCGGTTTCGAGCATTATGAAATTTCCAACTTTGCCCGCCCGGGCTTCCGTTCCCGACATAATTCCAGTTACTGGAAAGGCATTCCTTATTTAGGATGCGGCCCTTCGGCCCATTCTTTCGACGGACGTAACCGACAATGGAACCATCCGGATCTGAACGTCTATATAGACAAAGTGGGGAAATGCTTCTCCTCTGAAGACTTCAACCGCGCACCATGGATAGAGCAGGAAGAGCTGAACCTATACGAAAGATACAATGATTGCATCATTACTTCCTTACGCACGTCCGACGGACTAAACCTGAGCGAATTGAAACGAAAATTCGGCCAACCATTAACGGATTACTGCCTGCAAGCTGCCGCCGTCCACCTGAGAAACGGACAGCTCGAAATTATGGAAAAAAAAGAGCAAGCCCCCGAAGGCTTGCTCAAACTGACACGCCGGGGAATCTTTCTTTCCGACGGCATTATGAGTGATTTGCTTTACGTTCCAGACTGACTAATTCCTCATCTCCTGATAAGTGATTTCATAAAAACAAGGGTACACATTAGAAGAAGCATCACTATGCCCCTGTGAATGTGGTACAATGAGACGAACTTTGGCTATCTCTTCATCTGCATTGATTTGACGACCGATATTGATATAGGTTAAAGGAACCAACCACCCGGCAGGCACTGCTTTCGAACCGTAATACTGATACATCGCCCCACCCCCATTCACTGATGTATTGAATGAAGCGGTAAAGGTTCCGTAAGTATCCGTCACGTCCATGATGTCAGGGTTCGTCTGCCAGTAAGCCGAATTGTTCGTAGTCTGCACGGAATCCCTTAAAATATTGAACTCCGTATAACGGCAAATGATGCGCTTCTGTTGGCCGTTCTTCATCTTTTCACCTGCCCCTTTACGTACAATCTGCATATACACACCGGTATTCTCAAAGACAACGTATTCGTTTCTTTCGAGATTGGTCGTACTGTCCTGGGCATAAAACTCCCCTTCGGAAATCGTATTGATTTTACCGACATGAATCAATTCTTCCCCGTCACTCAAACGGATTACAACATCACGGTTCAGAAAAGCCGAAATGGCATCACGCTCTTTCTCCCGTTGCTCGGCGTATGTTTCCCCGTCGTCACAACTCTGCAATCCCCCTCCAACACCTAACACGGCAAACAAAATATAAATAATCTTTCTCATATTTAGTTTTTTATAAATCACATTTCATCTATCTGTCAATAGAGAAGTATATTTCTTCAAAGCCTTGCGGACAATCTGTACGGCCTCATCCATCGTACAAGAAAGTTCCCCGCCCGAAGCATTCAAATGGCCCCCGCCATTGAAGAACTCTGCCGCCATCCGGTTACAGGGAAAATCATCCACAGAACGCAAGGACACGCGAATTGCATGGCGTTCGGTATCTTCACGCAGAAATACCGAAAGACGGGATTTCCCGATTTGGAGCGGTATATTCACGAACCCCTCCGTATCGCCTTTCCTATGCGAAAACCGCTTCTGTTCTTCTCTTGTTAAAGTCATCAATGAAGCATGATATTCCGGAAAATACTCCAGTTTGACATATAGCATATACCCCATCAACCGAAAACGCTCAGCTGAGTAATTGAAAAATACATTGCGGTATATCTTGTCTTTGTCGATGCCTTTTGTCAGCAGGCGGCCTATAATATAATAAATATCGCTGCGATTGGAATTATAGGAAAAACAACCAGTATCCGTCATCATCCCTGTGTAAAGACATACCGCTTCCTCATACGTCATCGGCTCCACGCCTTCCAACTGCACCAATATACGATAAAGTAATTCACACGTCGAACTCATCTCTTGCCGAGAAACAGCCCAATCACAAAAATCTACTGGATCAAGATGATGGTCTATCATAATCTTAGGAGTTCGGGAATCCATCACGGGTTTCTGTAATCCCTGCAAACGATCGGGGGCGTTGAAATCCAAACAAATAATCAAGTCAGCCGCCGCCACCAAAGGAGCTACTTCATTTTCATGTTTCTCATGAATGCGGACACGTTCCACTCCGGGCATCCATTTCAAGAAATCAGGAAAGATATTCGGAACCACGGGTTGGGCATTTTTGCCTTTTCGCCATAGGAAATGGGAAAAGGCCAAAACAGCACCCATGGCATCTCCATCGGGAGACACATGACATGTAATGATGATATTGTGCGCCTTATCCAGTAACGTACGCAAACGCTGCACGTCTACTTCGGACAAGAGATTATCCAACATATAAAAATTGTATTACGGTTTATAATTTACAAATATACTATAAAAAGTCTGCTGTTCCTCAATTTAAAGCAACTTTTAACGCTCCTTTGGCTTCCATATCATGGAAACTCCAACCTAATCTGTCACATTCTTGAATATAACGCCTCCTTTCATTTCGCCACAAAGAAGCATCCAACACCACACAACGGGGATTGAACAAACGAGACAGCTCATGCATACTGCCATGATAGCCGCGACAAACATAAAGATAATCGACCTCAGCCTGACACATTCCTTTTATCCCATCCCAACGGTCATCCGTAAGCATCAAAAAGGAGATGCCGTTCCTACCCGCCACCAAACCATGTACGGAAGAAATATAGTCATCCCTGAAATCAGCGGTCACGACCACAGGTACGTCCGAAAGCTTCTTTGCCCAAAAGGATTCTGCAATATAAGACATACGCTCCCTCACACTATCCTCTTCAGTCGAGAACAAATAAGAGCGTTCCGGTGAATAAATCACGTGGACAGACGGACATGAAGAGTGATTATAAAACACGATTTCCGGTCGGATCCTGCAAAACTGCCTGTTTACAGCAAAGGCACACAAAGTCAATATCACACTCATAAGTCCGAACTGTACCCGTCGGGCATAAGACCGGCAGAAAGGCATCAGCCAAGCACACAATACTACATAGCACCACAGCGTAAACCATAGTGACCAATCCGTATGGACCACAGCATACGGCCACTCCATCATCGCACGCAGACTGTCATTTTGCCACGTGCCCACCCGGGCAATCCACCACGCACAAACTGTTGTACCGATACCAGTAATCCCAGATAATAATATCAGAGGCATCCCATAAATCAATAGTGCCGTTAAAGGAGATACTACCAAAGTCGCCCATGCCGAATAAAACGAAAATGTACCGAAACGATAAGCCACCAAAGGAACGGTGAATAACTGCGCTGCGAATGACACCAACAAACTTTGAAAAATCCACCTCACATAACGCCATTGCATCAACGGCAACTCCTGAAACCGGGGACATATCGTCAGAATACCGAACATGGCTAAAAAAGATAGTTGAAAGCCCACATCATAGAACCATAAAGGATTGATGCACAACATCAACACCGCACTCATGGCTAAAGAATTAACTGAAAACCCCGAACGACCGACCAAAGAACCGGACAACATCAAGGAATACATCAGTGCCGCCCTCACAAGAGAAGGAGGCAAACCGGCCAAAAAGGTATACCCCCAAACCAGTACCGTAGCAAGCATCGCCCCCAGTAGCCGCAAATAGTGCCTCCTACAATAGCTCAGTATAAATAAATTCAACATCGCTACCAAAAAGCCAAGATGCATGCCAGACAAAGCCAACACATGACTGACACCGACTCCCGCATAAATATCCTTCAACTCATCCGACAGTCCCGACTTTTCCCCTAAAGTCAAAGCTGCAAACAAGTCCAAAGCCTCACCCTGCAAACCGGTATTTCGATATACCTCCAATATTCTATCTCGCCATAACAGAGCTTTGATGCGCAAATCTATCCCCAAAGAAAGATGCCGCTCCTTATCCTCATATCCATGGATTCGTTTCCAACGCTCCTTTCCGATGAATACACGGCCCGATATGCCTTTCACGGCCAAATATTCCGCATAATCGAACTCTTCCGGATTACCTTTGTTTTTCGGTCTCCGGATACGCCCCTTAAAAAACAACTCATCTCCCGTCCGCAAAGTTTCCGCCAAAGAATCCCTCGAAAAGGTCAACCATAATTTGCTGGTTTGCCTCATAGCGAGACCGTTTCCGGACATCAACATAGCCTCTGCCCCTACCGTACGGGGCGAAATTTGAGGAGTATTCAACAATATGGCATGATACTCACGTTCCTCGTCCGTCCAAACCCGACGTAAGTTCTCCCACACATAAAAGGAACGCCACAATCCGAAGAAAAAAAACAGGAAACAAACAGAAATACCGAAAGACACGTAGCTTCTCAACTCACCATGACAAGCACGCCGATGCAATGAATATATACCAACACACAAGCACCACCCTCCAATTAGCAGCACTCCTATGGACAGAAAAATACCCGCCTGGCTACCGCCTCCCGCATATTGCCACAACAACCGTCCCAGCCACAAACCGGGAAGAAGCGGAACAGCCAACCTCACAAAAGGGTATTTCCGCCAAGATTCCGAACATATTCCAACCAGCGTCTACAAATTTTTCAGAACACGAATCTCTTCTATGGCATCTGCCGCATGAAAAACAGCACTCCCGGCTACCAACACATCCGCACCGGCCTCGACCAACAACCGTCCCGTATCACGGTTCACCCCACCATCAACCTCTATTAAGGCTTTCGACCGGCTTCCGTCTATCATACGGCGCAATTCCCGCACTTTATCTAATGTATGGGGAATAAAGGCCTGGCCTCCGAAGCCCGGATTGACGGCCATCAACATGACGATGTCCACATCCTCGATGATATCCGTCAAAGACGAAACGGGCGTGGCCGGATTCAATGTCACTCCGGCTTTCATACCGGCTTCCTTGATCTGCTGTACTACACGATGCAAATGCGGACAAGCCTCTACATGCACATTCATGGAATAAGCTCCCAAAGCTCTCACCTCATTCAGAAACTTTTCCGGTTGCACAATCATCAGATGCACATCCAACGGCTTCTCACACAAACGAGCCACATACTTCAAAACAGGAAAACCGAAAGATATATTGGGGACAAACACACCATCCATGATGTCGATATGCAACCAATCGCATTCACTACGATTAATCATGTCCATTTCCGGTTTCAGGTTTCCGAAATCGGCGGACAACAGGGAAGGAGCCACAAAATGCTTCATAGTACATATATTTTTAAATACATATATATGTACAAAGTTATATTAAATATCCTATATGCGCAAGCAAGCACACTGTAAAATATGCCACCTTACTTCAAAATCATTCTGGCAAACTCACCGTCTGCAAATTCAAGTTCTTTATAACTGCGTGCGAATAGCTTCAGAAAAGCAATAGTCCGCCGCGACGGTCGCTGCATTCCATTAGGTATAGTTATATCCATAAGCTGTCAGGTTACTTAAATCTGCTATTATAACGCTCTGACCGCTTATTTAGTATATCGCAGGATAGTTATTTTTAAGAAATAGCCAAATGAAGTTCCTTTTTCACCGCCATCTTACGTAAGTTCAACAAAGCATAACGCATACGCCCTAAAGCCGTATTGATACTTACCCCTTTTATATCTGCAATTTCCTTAAAAGACAATTCTTGGTAATACCTCATGAAAACCACTTCTTTCTGGTTTTGGGGCAAGTGTTCTACCAACAGTTTCACATCGTCAAGCACCTGTTCCCGCACCATTTTAGATTCCACAGTCGTTTCAGCCAATTTGATGTCATTGAACAAATCATACTCCACTTCATCGTTAGACACACAATTCTCATTGCGGGTCTGCCTGAAATAATCAATAATCAAATTATGGGCAATGCGGGTTATCCATGCCTGAAACTTGCCATTTTCCACATAACGTCCCTGCTGAATGGTCACCACAGCTTTCATAAACGTTTCCTGGAATATATCATCAGCCACATCTTGATTGTGTACAACAAAAAAGATATAAGAAAAAATCTTCTCTTCATATCTCTCCAACAAGATGTCAAAAGCACCATTATTACCTCCGGCATACAGTTTAACCAACATTTCGTCAGTCAAATTTGCAAAACTCTCCATCCTTATTTATTTTATAGTTAAGTAAGAGTATTCCAATAGGCAATAAACGTTTAATAATTAATAAATGAATTAACAGGATGCAAATAAAAGAAGAATTTTGGAATTACACAAATTTACGGGCAAAAATTATTCTCTGCTTAAAGAAACACAGGGAGAACACATGCATGCCCTCCCTGTTCTTTGACATTATATACTTTCAGGCTTATTCCTGTTCTGCCCTGTCTGTAATGTGCTCTCCCTCCGTAGGAGCCAAGACCTCGTCAAAATCCGTCATGCCGGCCTTGACCAACAAATTATACCAACTTACCAACTTCTTGATATCGGCAGGATAAACGCGGTCACGATCATAATTAGGCAATATCTCTGCAAGATAAGAAGCCAGTTCCTCACGTGAAGCCTTTTTATAATCAAAAGCAGAAAGCTGAGCCTTCTCTTTTTTCTTCAGGCTATTCAAAACTTCCCTCAAAGGCACTTCACCTTCATCCGTATACATGGCTATATCTGCCAAGGAAATGACCTTATCGGTAGCAAAAGCCGGCATACGTTTTTTCACCTCGTCCAACGTTTCTACAATCAAACTACGGTTTCCACGCGAAACCAACTTATACAAACCGGGTTTACCGGAAATAGCCAAAATCGTTTCTAACATATTCAGGTTTATATTTTATTTTTTAAAACAAATGCAAAGATAGTCCTTCACCTACTTTTTTTCAAAATCTTCTTTCTAAAAAAGCTTAATCTTCATGCAACCTTCCCCCACCGATCTTCATCCACATATCTCTTAAGATACCCTCCACGTCTGAGTTTCCATCATTATTTATAATATAATGCGCCCGCTTGCAACGCTCTTCGTCCGACATCTGGGCTGCCATACGCGCCCTTACCTGAGTTTCGGAAGCCCCGTCGCGTTTCATGACACGCTCTATGCAAACTCTTTCCGGAGCACGTACCAACAAGACTTCATCTACCAGACGGTCGAAACCGGACTCGTAAAGAATGGCACATTCCATAACGACCAACGATCCGTTCTGCTTATCCACCCATTGCAGGAAATCATCTTGCACCACCGGATGTACAAGCCGGTTGATACGCTCTGCATGGAGCGGAGAGGCAAATAAATATGAAGCTATCAGTTCACGGTTCAATGCTCCATCCGGCGTATAAGCCCGCTCTCCGATCCTATCCACCAATCCCTGGCGAATGGTTGCAGATTCCATCATCAAACGCTTTGCCTCCTTATCCGTATCATACACGGAAATATGCTGACGACGTAATAAATCCGCCACATAACTTTTCCCGCAACCAATGCCTCCCGTAAGACCAACCTTAATCATATCACTCGTTTTCTTCCTGTACTTGTTCTATCAAATAATCCACTTCTGAAGGGTCTATACGCACATTCGATACTCCGGACGGCATCGACTTTAGATAAAGCTGAATTTTCGAACTGTGATTCTTCATTAGTTCTTCGTACGTGACAGCCAATACAAAATCGTCCGCCGTAATTTCCTTAAACTGGCTCATTCCCACACGAAAAGTAACTTTTACTTTTGAAGGAAATGTACGCAAGTCCTTACTGCCAGGAAAATTAACACCGAACACAGGAACTTCCACCGTTTTCTCCGTATATAAGTCTATCATCACATTCATTTCCACCTGATCGGGGATGAACTTCGCCCCTCTCACTGGGCGCAACATGCTTATTGTTTTTTCGTTTGCAGACAAATCCAAAAAATAAACCGGAGTGATAAAAGCTTCGGTTATGGTATCCAAAATGGCAGAAGGTGCCAACACTTCCACCGAATCAGGTGTAAACTCCACCCTTTGCAGGTAATACTCCGGAGAGGTTTCCACGACCCCAACCAACTTGACCGGCACTTTCTTACGGGCACCCTTATTAAAAAAATATTCCAACGTATCTGGCTTTAAAGACACAATACGAGTGGAAGACAACAACTGTGCCTGTACTTTCTTTTGGACATCCAAAAGCGTAACGGAAACACGTCCGGAAGCGTTTCCCTTGTCATAATCCTTATAGTCCACTCGCACGGGAACTTGTTCCGTACCATAAATATAACGAACCAAAACCGTACCTTTATCTCTTATCACTACATTTAAATCAGAAGGCAAATCCGATGTAATGACCACATCTGACGGCACATTTTCCAATTTTAAAGGTATTTTCAATTCTACATCAAATGTTTCATTCAAAGATTGCAACAGCCAGAAAGCCGCAGAGACGAAGAAAAAAAACAAAAAAATCAAGAACTCCTTGTTTTTAGGACCTAACAAGAAGTTCTTGACTGTTGTATAGTATTTTTTGAACTGAACTGAATCCATTACGGTTATTTACCTGCGGCCGTGTCGGTCGGCGCACCGGCATACACTGAATTCTTAGCGATTTTAATTTTTACGCCGGAGGCTATCTCCACCATCAATGTATTATCGAGTTCATTCACTTCTTTCACTTTTCCATAAATTCCGCCTGCCGTTACCACATCAGTACCCGGAACGATGCTGTTTCTGAATTTCTGGATTTCTTTTTGTTTCTTATTCTGAGGACGAATCATAAAGAAATACATGATGGCGAAAATAGCGACCATCATAATAATCATAGACATGCCTCCGCCTTGTTGCTGCAATAAAATTGTCAATAAATTCATGGTTGTATTATTTTAATTGTTTGTCTTCTCTAATTTTTTCTCTGCTATTAATTTTTTGGAAACGGCATCCAACAATCCATTCACGTATGCCCCACTACGCGGCGTACTGTAGATCTTGGCTATATCTACATACTCGTTCAATGAGACATTCAACGGAATATTGGGAAAAGTCAGAATCTCTGCCAATGCAATTTGCATAATCAACAAATCCATAAGGGCAATCCGATTGAATTCCCAGTTCTTTGTATTATCGCTTATCAGCTTACGGTAATACTCCGCATTCAACAACGTGTTACGGAACAAACGATGGGCGAATTCCCGATCTTCTTCATCCTTGAATTCCGGCAAAAGCTCCTGTCCGGCTCCTTTAGCCTCGTCAAAACGCTTGATGGTCTTCAGCACAAACGTATCCACGATATATTTGTCGTCGTTCCAATATAGGCTCATATCTTCAAGCAAGGAGTCCAACTCTTCATTATTAGAAATGACATTCTTATATATCTTGCGCCATAACTCACGATCCTGTGCATAAGAAGACTCGGATGATGCCATATACTCTTTGTAGTAATCCGTCTCTATGATTTGTTTGTACAACGAACGCACAAACCCTTCTTCGTTCACCCAACTTTTTTTCTGGTTTTCACGAAAATCCAACAGTTGTTTGTTTACTTCCAACTGCATGATAAAACGATTGTCAATAAACTTTGTACTGGGCGGTTCACCCACCTTGATACGGTTATACCTGCTCTGTGCCGTCTCTACGGCACGTTCTGCTATCCGGTTGATTTCTACCATCAGGGCCAATAGGTAATTATACAAATCATAAGCCTTGGCCAAACTGAAGAAAAGTTCTTTTTCCGCCGTATCTATGTTCTTTCCCCCGTTTTGGTAATAAGCATAAGTAATCTGAACAACCTTTAAGCGTATAATCTCTCTGTTTATCATATAATATTATATATTGCAGTGCAAAAGTACGTATTTTATAGATAAAAAGGCCATCTTTCCCTCATTTTTTTTGGATGTTTTAAAAAATATTCTCAATTTTGAAGTAGTTATTTATAAACCGCAAAATATGGAAGATTTCAAAAAGAACCAGGAAAGAGATAAAGACATCGTCTTTTCCAAATCCGTAAAGGCAGGAAAACGCATTTATTATGTGGATGTGAAGAAAAACAGGAAAGGTGAATTATTCATAGCCCTCACAGAAAGCAAAAAAGTCATATCGGGAGATACGGAATCTCCATCCATAAATTTTGAAAAGCATAAGATATTCCTTTACCAGGAGGATTTCGAGCACTTTATGTCCGGGTTGGAAGAAGCTGTGAACTTCGTCCGCAAGGAACAGCCAGGAATAGAACCGCGACAAAGTCACAATACAACAGGTGATGAAAGTAACATAAGTTCAGATTTGAAAATTAACATGGACTTAAACGTGGAAGATATCGGATTAAATGTAGAATAACGCTAACATATAAAGGATAGGTTTGGGGTCACATGATTCTAAACCTATCCTTTAATAGCTCCAATATTTGCTTCCGGAAAGATTAACCTAATATTCCTAACTCATGAAACAAGCTATACTTTTTTCCCGGAATATCTCTATGCAGGATTCACTTTATTGGCACTCCTGTCCTAAATATTCAACAAAAGCCTTGATTGGCAGTCGGATGTGCCCGTACAATCTGCGCCAAACGATTTTCCGTTCTAAGCCAAACAATTTTTCAATCTGCTGAGAACGATTTTCAGGTATGCCTACACCTGTTTTACGGGCTTTGCTGTGCCAAACGCCCTGCCCCACCTCCCACAAACGGTTTTTCGTGCGAAAGGGTTCGCATCCTTCAGACGCCCTCTGTACCAATGCTTTAAGGTGAACTTTCTGCCTTTACATCCTTCACCGGGATTTCACCGGGAAATGATACACAGCATACAGGTTCCGATTTACAAATGTAAACAGACTGGTAATCAACAGGGTTATGGTGAAGGGTTTGACAAGAGCTTTTTCATGTCGTATATTTGCGGGCAGAAAACAGACCCTAAACACGGCTACTATGGATTTCAAAAGGATTGCACATCATGCCGTAAGGAGGTGGAACAAAAAACGAAAGGCAGAAAAAGCTGCGAACACGCCACGCACCGCTGTACCGCAAGAGGAAACGCTACCGAAAGCCGCCAACCTCAAATCCGCCCTCGGCAGTTTCCTCGCCGGACTACACTGCGTGATGGAAATATGAAAAAAACACCCGCAACATTTGGCCATGCCAATGAAAAGCCGTAATTTTGCACCGCTTTTCAGCATCATCGAAAGATGCACACATCGTGTGATGGTGAGATTAAGCATAAATCACTTAATTTAGAGTAACACAAAAAATTAATGCAATGAAAGAAATTAATGTAAAAGGTACAGTAAGAACTGTATTCGGCAAGAAAGCTGCCCGTGACATCCGTAGAGCCAATGCTGTTCCCTGCAATTTGTACGGAGAAGCAAAAGATGAAAACGGCGCACCAGTCGCATTGGCATTCACCACGACAAACGATGAACTGCGCAACCTGATTTACTCCCCGGATATCTATGTTGTAAATTTGAACATTGACGGTAAGGAATACAAAGCAGTATTGAAAGAGCTTCAATTCCATCCGGTAAAAGACAACGTATTGCATGTGGATTTCTACGAAATCACTGAAACCAAACCCATCATAATGGAAGTGCCCATCAAACTGAACGGTTTGGCAGAAGGTGTGAAAGCCGGTGGACGTTTGGCCGCATCCGTACGTAAATTGAAAGTAAAATCTGTTTATACTCAAATCCCCGAACGCCTGAACATCGACGTGACGAGCTTGGGATTGGGTAAGACCATCAAAGTCGGTGAATTGCATTTTGATGGTTTGGAGTTGGTTACTAGCAAAGAGGTTGTCGTTTGCCAAGTTAAGATGACGCGTAGCGCAAGATCTGCCGCATCTGCTGACAATTAATCCATAGACAGCGAATGAAATACTTAATTGTCGGTTTGGGCAATATCGGAAACGAATACGCCGGAACCCGTCACAATATAGGTTTTAGAGTATTGGATGCCTTGGCCAAGGCATCCAATCTTGTTTTTGAGGACAAACGCTACGGCGCTGTGGCTTCCCTCTCGCTGAAAGGGCAGCAATTGGTGCTTTTGAAACCGTCCACCTACATGAACTTGAGCGGAAACGCCGTCAGGTACTGGATGAACAAAGAGAACGTTCCCCTTGAACGTATCCTGGTGGTCGTAGACGATTTGGCCCTTCCATTCGGTGCCCTACGCATGAAGCCAAGCGGAAGTGATGCCGGTCATAACGGATTGAAAAACATAGCCTCTGTCTTAGGTACACAGGCATACGCCCGACTTAGGTTCGGCATCGGTAACGATTTTCCCCGGGGTGGACAAATTGGCTTTGTACTGGGACAATTCACGGAAGAGGACTTGGAAACCATGGACGAACGGGTGGGACTGGCTTGCGAAATGATAAAAAGCTTCTGCCTGGCCGGTATCCAGATTACCATGAACCAATTCAACAAGAAGTAGAAGGAGTATGAACGAAGCGAGAATTGACAAGTGGCTGTGGGCCGCCCGTATCTTCAAGACACGTTCGATGGCCGCTGCAGCCTGCAAGAAAGGACAGGTTTCCATGAAGGGAGCGCAACTGAAACCTTCACGCACCGTCAAGCCTGGTGATGTCATTGAAGTGCGCAAACCTCCTGTCACTTATTCTTTTAAGGTCAAGCAGACCATAGAAAAACGGGTCGGGGCCAAACTGATTCCGGAAATACTGGAGAATGTCACTCCACCAGAACAATACGAACTTTTGGAGATGAGTCGCCTGAGCGGTTTCGTCGGTCGCGCCCGTGGAACCGGACGCCCAACGAAGAAAGACCGTAGGAGCTTGGAGGAATTCACCACACCCGAATATTTGGACGACCTGTTGTTCGACTTCGATGTCGAAGACGAAGAAGGCGGGGAAGACGATTAAGGTTTACCCACAAAAAGCCGTGACAGGGCTTCTTTCTCCCCTACTAGCCAAATGATGTCTCCGACACGGAAAACCCTCTCGGCTTCAGGTTTCTCCAACATACCGTCGGAGGTCTCAATGCCAACAATCATACAGTGGTACCGGTCGCGGATGCCACTGTTTTTTATTTTTACCCCTACGAATCCGGACACCTCGGTAATCAGGAACTGTTTCAACTGCATCTCACGGTCCTGAAGTTCCGCCTCTACGATGACCGTATTCGCCAATGCACCGGAAAAACGTTCTATCTGCTCGTCCGTACCTATCACCTGGATATGGTCACGAGGATAAATACGGTCATTGCCGTTGGGTATATTCATATAGTGCGTTCCGCGAATGATGGAAACGACGTTGACCTCATAACGTTGCCCCAATTTTAAATCACCCAACAACCGGCCTCCCCAAATAGACTCTTCCGGAATTTCAAAGTCAGCCAGATGCAAATCCTTAGACAATAAACGTTGTGCATAACCGGGCTGCACCTTACCATCGCGACGCGCCAACATGTCCCGACTATGCAAGTTGTCCATAAAGACTTTCTCCATCCGGATGGAATTCCGTCGCAACGGACGGGACAAGGAGATTCCCCCTACAATCAACAGGGTAAACAACAACAACAAGGGGTCGGCAAACGGCACTAAAAAGCGGATGATATAGAAAATGAGCATACAAACCACCACCGACCTCACAATAAGCGTAAAGACCAACGGCAAACGGTTGTAACGACTTTCCTTCCACAAGGCCTGAAACAAAGACGAACGTCGGCCGCGTGCCATGACACCCCGCAAAAAAGGAGCGATGCAAAGCAGCGTGACGACTCCGCAAAGCGCATTCGCCCACCAATGGGGCAATATCTCGCGGGTAAAGGGTAACAGAAAACGGAAAGACAGGGCAATGACCGTCACGGAAAGAATCGTAAAGACCACAACCTGCCTCAACATGGCAGAAATCAGTTTCTTCCAATTTCCGGAATGGCTCTGCACCACCGCGCCCGGCGTATAGCGTTCCAACCACGCCACCCAACCGTGGGGCAACACGCGGCACAACCAGGAATAAGCCGGACCAGAGGCTTTCAGCATATAAGGCGTAGTGAAAGTCGTCACTACGGAAACGGCTACCACAATAGGATAGAGGTAATGGCTCGTCACGCCAAGCGACATCCCCAAAGAAGCGATGATAAAAGCAAACTCCCCTATTTGCGACATGCTAAAGCCGCACTTCATCGCCTCTTTCAACGGCTGCCCGGCCAATACGAAACCGAACGTCCCGAAAAAAGCCTGCCCTGCGATGATAGTCAAGGTCAAGGCTACTATCGGCCAGGCATACTCAACCAATACTTCCGGGTCCACCAACATCCCTACGGACACAAAGAAGATGGCACCGAACAAATCCTTCACCGGAGCCACCAACCTTTCTATCCGCTCGGCTTCTACCGTTTCGGCCAAGATGGAACCTACCACAAAGGCGCCGAACGCAGCACTAAAACCAGACTCCACAGCAACCACCGCCATGACGAAGCAAAGCGCCAACGATACGATTAACAAGGTCTCGCTGTTCAAGAACTTTTGGTTTTTCCTTAATATAATAGGTATGAGATATAACCCAACTACAAACCAAAGTATCAAGAAAAAGCCTAATCGGAGCAATCCCGCTATCAACTCTTCTCCTTCTATATTATGGCTTACAGCCAAAGTGGATAGCATCACCATCAACACAATGGCCAGTATGTCCTCCAGAATCAGTACACTGAGCACGATTCCCGCGAACTTTTTCTGTAAAACACCCAGATCCTGAAAAGCCTTGTATATAATGGTAGTGGAAGACATGGCCAACATTCCGCCCAGATAGATGCAATCCATGCTCTTCCATCCGAACAGATGCCCGACAGACGTGCCTAAAAACATCATGCAGAATATAATGGTAAGGGCGGCAATGACCGGTGCCGCCCCCATCTTGAGTATTTTCTTGAAACTGAACTCCAGTCCCAACGTAAACAACAAGATAACGACACCTATCTGCGCCCAAATATCTATGCTGCCCACATCCCGTACCGATGGCGTATAAACAAAATGAGGCCCTGCAATGAATCCTGCTACTATGTAACCTAGCACAACCGGTTGCTTGAGCCACTTAAACAATAGGGATACCCCGGCGGCGACTAACAATATCCACGCCAAATCCTGAATCAATGCCGGAAGATGTTCCATTCTCTGCTATTTTACTGCCGTCAACTCTGCTATCTTCACAATGGTCATCATCGCCTTTTCCATGCTCTGCACCGGAACAAACTCATGGCGCCCATGAAAATTCAGTCCTCCTGCAAAAATGTTAGGACACGGCAATCCTTTAAATGAAAGCTGCGCCCCATCCGTTCCCCCACGGATAGCCCTCACCCGGCACTCTACCCCGCATGCCTCCATGGCCTCTTTCGCTATGTCGATGATATGCATCACCGGCTCCACCTTCTCGCGCATGTTGTAATATTGGTCACGCACCTCGACCGTCACCGTACCCTCCACGGTTTCCTCATTCAGTTCTTCAGCCAATTGCCGCACGAACGCTTTACGGGCTTCAAACTTCTGCCGGTCATGGTCGCGTATGATATAAGACAAGATGGTTTCCTCCACCGTACCTTTCATACCTGTCAGGTGGTAAAAACCTTCATAGCCTTCCGTGGTTTGCGGGGTTTCGTCCGAAGGCATCCTGCGGATGAACTCAGCGGCTGTCAGCATGGCATTCCGCATCTTGTCTTTGGCATACCCGGGATGCACGTTCAGTCCTTTCACCGTCACTTTGGCTGCCGCTGCATTGAAGTTTTCAAACTCCAATTCGCCTACTTCTCCGCCATCCATAGTATAAGCCCACTCACAACCGAACTTCTCCACATCAAAAAGATGCGCCCCCATACCGATTTCTTCGTCGGGATTGAAGCCCACACGGATTTTACCGTGCTTGATTTCCGGGTGTTCCCGAAGGTAAACCATGGCCTGTACGATTTCCGCAATACCGGCCTTGTCATCAGCTCCCAACAGGGTATGGCCGTCCGTGACAATCAAATCCTCACCCACATGATCCGACAATTCGGGAAATTGTTTCGGCGACGTAACAATCCTCTCTTCAGCGCACAATACAATGTCCCCTCCATCGTATTGCTCCACGATTCGCGGTTTCACATCCTTGCCCGAGCAATCCGGCGAAGTGTCGATATGGGCTATAAAACCGATTGTAGGCACGTCACGCTCCGTGTTCGCAGGCAACGTAGCATACAAATATCCATGTTCGTCCAACGATACGTCCTCAAGTCCTATCGCTTTCAATTCGTTCTCCAAATATCGTGCAAACACCATCTGCTTGTCAGTACTCGGACAACCCTCTCCTTCTTCATTCGACTGCGTGTCAAAACTCACGTATTTCAAAAATCGTTCTATCAGTTCCATAATTCATCATTCGTTTAATCTAAGTTGTAAAATTAATCAATCCTATAGTTTTTCGCAACAAAGGACTGCTTTTTTGTCCTTTTTTTATGTTATAAAACATGATAAGGTGGTTTTATTTAAAATAATTCCATTTATTTTTTGTAAGCGCACTCTTTTATTGTATATTTGACACCAAATAATATTAATCCTAACAATAATGAAACCATGAAAAGACCTATACTGGTATTTTACAGCATGTTACTTGGTTGTACGGCTACATACGGACAACAGGATGTCACATCCATTTATCTGGCTAATCCCTCTTTCGAAGAGGACGCAAAGGCTTGTACACAGGATTCCCCCGACGCACTTTATGAAGGCACCGAAGGGTTGCGAGGATGGAACTTGTCGCCCAAAGGATGGCAAATTACCAGTCCTGGAAAAGCCCTCCTTATTAACAAGGAATGTGCCACAGACAATGGATTCGGCAAGACGGAAGCAGCCAACGGGGATTTTGCCTACTACCAACGTTTCGGTTGGGGCAGTGCAAATTCGGAAATGAGGCAAACCACATCCACCCCTTTGCCGGCCGGGGAATACGAACTGAAATTTTTCAGCAAAGCTTTTGCCGCCAACAATGCCGCGACCAGTGCGACTGTCACGGTCAGCGACAGAGAACTGAAATCGTTGGACAAACTGACAATTACCTGCGTGAACGGAAACGCAGGTATTATGGCAACTTCTTCATGGACGGAAAATTCCCTGAAATTCAAGTTGGAGGAGGAATCCGCCATTACCCTATCGGCACAAATGAGTTGGGGCAACGGGGGAAGCTGCATTGCATACGACCATTTTACGCTGACACAACTGCCGGAGGGCAGCCTCGATCCCGACGCACCGAGCATTGAAGGCGGCACGGAAGACCAAGTGGACTCCCCCACCGAAGGAGTCATATCCCATGAGTTCGTAGAAGAATCAGCCATGCAACAGGATCTGTTGCAAATGTTGGCCAACTCCCTGACATACGCCCATAATATATGGTACGACTGCGCGGCTCCCAACAGTAAGGACGAAGCCTGCGGATATTTTAAAGCCAACAGTGCCGGACAAAGCAACGAGGACGGCGTGCGCACAAATGCCGACTTTTCCATGATTTGCGCTTTCCTTTATAAATATGGCAAAGGTAAAGTAAACCTTCCGGAAGGCATCACTTGGGACATGGTAAAAGACATGGCCGCGAAGTCACTCGTCTTCGGTTATTCCACCCATAAAGCCAATAAATTCAAAATAACCTCGGACAACAAGTATTGGGGTTCCGTCAGCAATGCCGACCACGTATGGGAAAGTTCGCTTTGGGCCACGTCATTGGCATACGCCTCTTACTTCCTGAACGAAGAATTGGACGAGAACCAAAAGACTTATATTTACAACATGATCAAGGCGGAATGCAATTACGAACTCGAACGCAGCATTCCCACGGGTTACAACGGCGACACGAAAGCCGAAGAAAACGGTTGGGAAACCAACATCTTGTCCTGTGCTTTGGGACTCTACCCCGACGATGCACTGGCCCACAAATGGTTCGACCGCCTGCGTGCGTTTGCCATCAATTGCTATTCGCACGCCGATGATGCCCAAAACACTACGGTCATCGACCCCGAATATGACGAGACCACCGTACAGGACCTGTACATCGGCAAAAACCTGTATGACGACTATACATTGCAAAACCACAATTACTTCCATACTTCTTACCAGAATGTCGTGATGCAGGAACTGGGCGAATCCCATCTGGCCCTCCATCTGTTCCAGGGCGAGAATCCGAAATGGAAGACCAATGCCTTGATGCACAACAACCAGAAAGTCATGGACGAGGTGCTCTGCCGTCTGGCGTTGGCCGACGGAGAACTGGCTATGCCGAACGGCAATGACTGGAGCATGTTCCTCTACGACCAAATCACCAGCTACACCACGGCTGCCTGCTTCCTGCGCGACCCGAATGCCCTGATGCTGGAAAATCTGGCTTACAAACATATCAAGGCCCGCCAAAGCACGACACAGGATGGAAGTTGGTTGCTCAACAGCGACATCGGCCCACGACGTATGGGTGTGGAAGGACACCGCGTCATGATGACCTACCTGATGCATGAACTGGCTTCCACGGCAGACATGCAGGCCACATCTTGGAAAGATTTCAGCCAATCGCAGGAACAAGCCTACATCTTCACTCCACAAAATATCGTACGGGCCAACACGCCCGACCGTTTCAGCGTGTTCTCGTGGAGTAACGGGCTCAAGAGCTATACCGGATATATCGCGTCCAACAAGCCTGACAAAAACAAAATCATCGTGCCCTACAAGAAGAACAACACGGGAAACATCTTGGGTTGGTACACCGTAAACGGCAAGGCCACAGATGCCTCACCCGTCATCAGCGGCATCTACGACCTGAACGGGAACAGTTACACCATGAACGGCAAGTTGATGACCAACGGGAACAGTCTGGAAAACAACTTCACCCTCTTCTCCACCCCGGGCAACGCTTTCATCTACATGGATTACGTGGTGGGCAAAACCAACGGAACCATAACTGAAGAGAAAGGCGGCCTGATGGCTATCAGCACCGACCCGTTCACCAAAGAAAAACGTACGCTCTACCATAGCAAAGGACGATTGCAAACCGATGGCAGCCAGTTGAAATCATTCGAGGGAAACTGGGTCAACATCGACAATGAAGTAGGAATCGTGAGCACGGCTACCGACAAATCCATCGCCTTCGGAGACCGTGAACTGAACAGTTCCATCTTCCTGTCCAAGATTTACCCAGTTTACTCGACCGACGGACGTAGCTTCAGCAACGGAAGCATCGTAGACCGCCGACACATTATATATTATAGCAATGTGGACTCGGCCGACACGGAACAGTTGGCTGCCGACGTACTGCCCCTGACAGCACAAGTGGCCGAAGGTTGGAACGGCATCATCGTCAGCGACCCTGACAGTGCGCGCTATCTGCTGCTCGGCAACTATCTCGGAGAAACGGCCTGCACCCTGAAAGACATCCTTTTGCCTGACGGAGCACCGGTCTTCACGGAGATGACCGCCGTCAACGGACGAGGCTCCACTGCCACATTCCGTTGCGACGTGAACCACAGCGTGGCCAATACGCTCCGCGTGTTCATCCAAGGCGACGGACTTTCCGCCCGACAGATGGAAAACGACTCTTGCGGTGCCTACCTCTATAATCATAGCGGACAAAAGCAACAAGCCCAAGTCACGATTTGGGCTGACGGAAATAAACTGACCGCAACAGTCACTGTGGAACAAGAATCTTGTGTATCCGTCAAAGCTGTCGGGAACGAAATCCTTACCGAAACCGTGGACCTCAAAGAAGAACAGGAAGAATTTTTCGATGTCACTGCACAATTTCTCTCCAATCCCGGTTTTGAAGAAGACCAGACCTACGGAACAGAAAGCAAAGTGACATTGAACGGAGTGGTCTACGATCCTTGCTACGTCAATACGGTCAAAGCATCCGACAGCAAATGGCCGCAAGTCCTGCCCATCCAAGGTTGGACACCCGGCAACAGACTGAAAGGCGGCTCCAACTTCGCCGTACTGTATTCCATGCCTTACAGCACCACCATGTATTGCGTATCTCCGTCCAACGTGGGCAACTCGGCCAGTATCATGGCAGCTCCCGCCACGGATGATGCCTGCGGCAAACGCTGCCTGAGCATCCTGAACTCCTGGGACAGCGGCAATAACAGCATCTCACAAACCTTCACCTTGCCCAAAGGCGAATACAAATTGAGTTTTCTGGCACAATACGTATGCGCCAACGAAATGCGGCACATCAACGATTACACCATCGCCACGACCGGCGACAACCTCAATTATTCCCGTTGCGGAATCCGTTTCGGCGACACGGAAATATACAAATATCCCCGGTTAGCCAACCATTGGGAAACTGTGGAATGCCCTTTTTCGCTTGAAACGGAAACTCAAGTGACCGTCAGCATGGGACTCGAAACCACAGCCGGAGTCGGAGCAGCCTACAATACCCGCTTATACATCGATCAGGTAAAACTTTACAGTAAGGACGAAATCATAGATGACATCTCAGGAATCCTCGGTGGAGCGGACACAGAAAATGTCGATGTGTACAATCTGCAAGGCATGAAATTGCGCAGCAACGTCCCTGCCGGGCAAGCCACAAGCGGATTGTCTAAAGGCATTTACATCGTAGGAAATAAAAAGACAATCCAACATTGACCTCAATATTCAACTGTTCGCAAGAGAGACTCGTTCCCGATGGAATAAGTCTCTTTTCGCTTTGTTACCGTATTCTCACCGAAAAGAAACCGGGTTGTCATATCCTACGCCTAACTTTGTAGCGTCCTAAAAAACAGAAGCACATGGAACGAAGAAGGCATTACCGCACGCTCGTGCTCTCCGACATTCATTTGGGTACCTCGCATTCCAAAACAGAAGAAGTCAGCCATTTCCTGAGCCACGTCGATTGCGACCGCCTGATTCTCAACGGCGACATCATAGACGGATGGCATCTGAAAAAATTTCCTGGACAATAATCTGGCTCCTCTCACGTTCGCCAACCTCTGCATCGTGAAAGACTATGAACTGGAAAGCGGCGGCAAACGTTACTTCGTCACTCACGGTGATATATTTGACCGGGGCACGACGCAAATGAAATGGCTCGCCCTTTTGGGTGACCTCGGCTATACTATCCTGTTGGCTTTCAACAGTTTCTACAACCGTTACCGCGTACGGCACGGCAAACCTTATTATTCGCTTTCGCAGCATGTAAAACAAAAAGTGAAGTCCGCCGTCAACTATATTTCGGACTTTGAACACACCTTGGCCGAATTTGCCCGTGCCCGCAAATACGACGGAATCATTTGCGGACACATCCATCATCCGGATAATACCGAATACGAAGGCATACATTACCTCAATTCCGGCGACTGGGTGGAGACCCTTTCTGCATTGGCCGAAGATGAAAACGGACATTGGAACATCATTTTCTATACTGACATCACCGACAGCCTCCCGCAATTTTCTGAACCCATAATGTCAACTTACTTATCGAGCATCTCACCCGGGAACCGGAGCCCGCACCCCAGTCTTTATATACAGAGAAAATACTACAACTTTTCAGGCGTTACAAACCGGTTTTATATAAATACCTAAACACCTAACCCTGTCTTTCATATCAAACAAAAACAAACAGGTATCAAAGAAATACAAAATACTCTCTATCAGGGAGAAAAAAATATATCTCTTAGTAAGAGATATACAAGTGGAATAAAAAACCTTCTTCATCGGCAAAATTAAGCAAAATCAGCGAATCTGCAAAATATAGGATTGTTTTTTTTCGTTCACAAACGGTTCCAAATGTTGATGAAATCGTTCCATCCGAAAACATAAATCCCTATAAATTAGCGCAATGAAAATACTCATTGCTCTCTTACTAAGAGAGCAATCATGCAAGCGAGCATGAACGGAATAAGAATTGTTTTTCATTATTGAAATTAGGTTAATGTAAAGGTAGCTGTCTTGTGAAAGACGGCTATCTTTTTTAGTCTGAATCCGTTGGAAAGCAGAAAACGAAAACACAAAAAAGACCCTAATACAAAACATAAAAAAGTCCTCCACAATCCATAGATTGTTAAGGACTTTCCTCTCGTGACCCCGGAGGGAATATAACAATAATTATTGTTTAAAAACATATAGAATAAATAAATACATTAAATACTGATAAACAATAGAATATAGAACTTTGCAATTTCATACACTATTATTCGACTTCATTTATTTGCATTTTTGTAGGCAAATTAGTAGGCAATTTTATACCTTTGCAAAAAACAACAATGAAAATACTATTAAGATTGTCTTCCAAAATAAATATGGGTGGAATGAGTGAGATAATGCTTTCCGCTAATAATAGAATTGGAGATAAAGTCGTAACGTTGCGTGCAAAATCAGAGGTGTATATTATACCTGTATTCTTTTCTCCCGAAAAAGGAGTGGATATGTCTCGGAAAAAGATTATTGCTCCTGATGTCAGAAAATGGCATAATGAAGCAAAAGAAAAACTTGATAGGATATTATCTGCCATTGCACACGAGGAAGAAACAGTGAGAAAGGAAGACATGACAGGTGATTGGTTGAAAAAGGTGGTAGAAAAACATCTTCATCCCGAACGTTACCAACAAGAATCCTCAGGAAAAAGCGTGTATGACCTTTGGGAAGAATATCTGTTAAAAAAGAACCTCAGTAACGGACGCATAAGGGGAATCCGTGTGCTAATTCGTGCTATAGCCAGGTATGAAGGGTTTATCAACGCGACAGAGAAAGAACGAAAGGATTTTGTTTTTGATATAAATAAAGTTACAAAAGAAGATATTGGTGACTTCATGGACTATTTAAGAAATGAAGAAAACCTTGCAAATGAGTATAGGCAGACATTTAAAGTACTATTGGAACGTTATCCCTCAAACATAGAAAAAGGTAAAAGCGAAATTAAAGGAAGGGGAGAGAATACAGTCATCACATTAATGAAAAAATTAAAGGCGTTTTTCAACTGGCTTTATGAAAGTGACAAGACATCAAACAGGCCATTTGACGGTTTTAAAATCGGAACAGAGAAATATGGTACGCCTTATTATATAAGCGTGGACGAACGCAACTTGATAGCTCGTACCCCTATGCCGACCAGACATCTTGAAATACAACGTGACATTTTCATATTCCATTGTTTCGTAGGATGCCGTGTCAGCGATTTGGTGAAGCTTACGGAAGCGAACATTACTGATGGAATATTGACTTATACACCACATAAAACGAAAGATGAAGGTGAACAGGCAGTTGTTGCACGTGTTCCCCTTCATGAAAACGCCATTAAACTTATAGGCAAATACCGTGGTACTGACAAAAAATGCCGCTTGTTCCCTTTCATCTCTCCACAAAAATACAATGATGCCATAAAGGAGATTTTTACCATTTCAGGAATAACACGTAATGTTGAAATACGCAATGCAAGGACTGGAGAAATTGAGGTGCGTCCAATAAATGAAATTGCAAGTAGTCATATAGCCCGGCGTACTTTCGTTGGAAATGCTTATAGAAAAGTGAGTGACCCTAATATCATAGGCAAGATGTCCGGCCATGTCGAAGGAAGCAAAGCTTTCAGCCGTTACCGAAACATTGAAGATGAAACATTGAAAAATGTTATTGACCTAATAGGTTAAGTTTGAAACGTTATCAATATACCTCTTTTTTGTGTATCAAAAACAAGTATTTTACAACAACGCAGTGATTGTCACAAATAAGATTTTAATTTATTCCATTGTATTTTATAGTATTAGTACCTTTGGGAATACCATTTTCTCAAAGGTATTTTCATGCAAAGAACCAAGATAGATATACAGAAAGTTTTACCTAATGAAGGACAAATAGAAGGACTTCCGAGAAATCCACGTCTCATTAAAGGCGAGAAGTTCCGGAAGTTATGCCGTTCTATCCAGTCTCTTCCTGAAATGACGGAAGCAAGAGATATTCTTGTCTACCCCTATCAAGGAAATTATGTTGTTATCGGTGGTAACATGCGGCTTCAAGCCTACAAACACTTGGGATGGAAAGAAGTACCCTGTTGCGTGCTGCCCGAAGACATGCCTGTGGACAGACTCCGTCAAATGCTTATACAGGACAATAACCCGTTTGGCGAGAATGATTGGGACGCTTTAGCAAATGAATGGGACAGCAAAGAACTGGACGATTGGGGATTTGATGTATGGCAAGAACCCCAAAAGGAGAAGAAAGCCCAACCAACCAAAGATGCACGGAACGAAATGGAGGCAGAAAAGCCCGACTTCTTTGCCGCCATGTTGGGAGACCGTATCTATGACAGCGATAACGAGTTTGACATCCCTACACTAAGATTGGACAGACAGCCCACAAGCGGCTTGCTTCTGCCATTTTCCGGATGGGGAGCGGACACAAGAGCAAAGAAAGGCATATCCACCTATCATTTCTACGTAAAGGATTACCGCTTCACAAACATCTGGAACAATCCCGTATCGGTATTGGATAGTGGATGCACTGAAATGGTAGAGCCTAACCTCTCCTTGTTCGACACCACGCCGATAGCCTACGGTTTGCAGTTCATCTACATGAAGCGTTGGATAGCCCGTTTTTGGCAGGAGTGCGGTGCAAAAGTGTATGCAGATTTAAACGTGTCGCAGAAGTTCTACAAGTACAACCGCTTGGGCATCCCCGACGGTTACAACGCTTTCGCTACACGCGGTTACGCCGACCGTCAGGAATACTTGAAGATGGAAATACAAACCGCCCGTGAAATATCAGGGCTTGACAAGCCGAACATGATAGTTTACGGCGGCGGTGAAAAAATACGTGAACTGTGCTTGCAGAACAATGTGCTTTATGTGGAGCAGTTCATAGCGAACAGGGTGAAACAAATCAAGAAAGGAGGTAAAAATGGCTAAGACATCAGGAGGAGTAAGAGGCGGTGGCAGTAAGTCTAACAGTAAACAAAGTAGAGCAATAGCGGTAGCGGAGGCAACCATAAGGAATAATAAATATGAAACGGCGGTTGCATACGATAGTAAAGGGAATTTGTTGCTAAATAAGAAAGGCGGCTCTCGTTCTGTAAGAATGACTAGCAACGAAATTTCAAAGTTGAAAGATTCCGTATTTACACACAATCACCCAAGTGCATTAGGGAAAACAGGCATTAGGGCTATTGGTACATCTTTTAGCCATCAAGATTTGAGATTCGCAGTTGGCGCGAATCTCAAAGAAATAAGGGCTGTTACACCTACATATACATTCTCTGTAAAACGACCTAAAAATGGTTGGGGTGTATCACCGAATCAGGTAAAAAGGGCTTATGATAAAGCAGAAAAAGAAGTAAGGAGAGAGATGGATAAATATCTTGATAGAGTTGGTCGCACAAAAACGTCATACGATAGAGCTAACGCAAGTTATTATAATCAAATAAATAAACGTGTAGCAGAGAAATTTGGATGGAAATACTCGCATAAAAGGAAATGATTCTTATCTTTATATTTTAATTTAAATGAATTGCAATATGGAAAAATCAGTAGTAGAAAAGAAAATCAAGGAGAAACTTGATGAATATGGATTTATAGAAAGTGATTTAACTCCATCCGAACTTGAAGAACTCAAAGATGAAGTAGAAGCAGAATTGAAAGGGGAAACCATACTCGACGGTGTGTTATTTAATATCCCATATTATGAGCGTATAGCGGAAAGAGAAAATAAGCAGTGATTATGGCAAAGACTTCGGGCGGTGTGCGTACATATCGACAAGGAACTTCCACCTATCGTAAAAGGCAAGCGGAAGTAGCCGCCATGCGTGCCAGTGGCAAGTATTCCAGTGTGGAAATGGGTAAAGGCGGCGGCTACGTAGCTATCGAGAAAAGTACGGCACGCCACAAGCCCGAAGAACTGGAGGCAGCCCGCATCCTTGCAGACAAAGGATATAAGGTAACGTTGAAGAATGAAAGCGGAATGAGCAAGACACCGGACGGTTACTTGTTCACCGCCTCTTTTGAACAGAGAACACCTACTGGTAATTCCGCTAAAAACATTCGTGCTTCCTTGTATCATGGTAGAGATAAAAAAGCTGATATTCCAATACTATACATGAAAGGTAACGGGCATACAAGGAAAAGCGTAGAGGATGGAATAAAGTATTTTGAGAGTTCAAGTAAATACCGTTTCAAAGAGATAATAGTAGTAACAAAAGATGGAAGAATACATCGGCATAAACATAACTCTTAAAAAGAAGCGGTCACTGACTTACGCTTCGACCTTACCCGATAGGAAATGTCCTACTAAGCAACCGGGGGGCTGCCAGTTCCCGACCCGGACTATAAGTATGATACAAAAGTAGCAATAATAATTGAGAAAGCATAGAAATCGGCTTGAAAACGGCTTGAAATGGCAAATAAGAGAATAGTTGAAGATGGGATAAAGACTCGTTTCACGAGCGAACGTCAGCCGCCCAAAAGTGGCCGAAAGCCCAAACTATACACCGTTGCCAAGAAAGCCTACAACGTGTCACGTGAGGAATGGAACGAAGTAAAATTATACCTCCTTCAATGTACCCCGCAGGAGATTGACACGATTATCGGCAAGGACGATACCCCGATGTGGGTGCTTATCCTTGCGCGTGGCTTAAAAAGAAATGCGGCAAAAGGAGTGACCGATGTCTTGAACGACATGGAAGACCGTTTGTTTGGACGTGCTGTGTCTTCCCCGGACAGCGAACAGACAATGGAACATGGAAGTATCAGTATTGATAAATGGATAAAAAAGAATAGTGATGATTGAATCAGTCCCTCAAATAGATCCACAAAACGTTTATATTCCGCTTTATGAAGACACGGAACACTTTATCATTCTCATAACTGGAGGTAGAGGTAGTGGAAAATCGTTCAATGCGGCTACTTTTATTGAGCGGCTTACATTTGAACAGTCAAGAGACCGCACGTTCGCCCACAGTATTTTGTATTGTCGCTATACAATGGTGTCAGCCAACCTATCTATTATACCGGAGATACAAGAGAAGATAGACATAGACGGTGGAAGCAAATATTTTAAAACTACTCGTTCGGATATAGTAAACATGTTCAGCGGCGGACGCATTATGTTCCGTGGTATCAAGACTTCTTCCGGCAATCAGACGGCAAAGTTGAAATCCATTCACGGCATTACGACTTTTGTCTGCGATGAAGCGGAAGAATGGACGAACGAGCAAGACTTTGACAAAATCATGCTTTCCATTCGCCAAAAAGGGATTCAGAACCGGATTATCATCATTATGAATCCGACTGATTCCAATCATTTCATCTATAAAAAATACATCGAGAACTCGCATAAGTTAGTGGAAATTGACGGGGTGCCGGTGCAGATTTCCACTCATCCGAACGTGCTCCACATCCATACGACCTACTTCGACAACATCGACAATCTTTCTCCCCAATTCATCAAAGAAGTGGAACAGATGAAAGCGGAGAATCCCGAAAAGTATGCTCATACGGTTATCGGACGTTGGGCTGATGTGGCAGAGGGGGCAATTTATAAAAAGTGGGGTGTCGTAAAGTCTATTCCTCAATGGTGCAAGAAGATTGCATTAGGGTTAGACTTCGGATTTACCCATGATGAAACAGCAATCGTAATGTGTGGGGTGATGGATAATGATTTGTACATTGACGAGATATGTTATAAAACACAGATGCTCACAAAGGATATTATCCAGACGCTTAGACCCTATCAAGGGATGAAAGTCATTGCCGATAGCGCCGACCCTCGTCTGATTCAAGAAATACATAATGCAGGAATACGTATATATCCGGTTGAAAAAGGAAAAGGCTCTGTCATTGCAGGTATTGAAAAGGCTAAGGAGTTTAACATATTCGTCACCGAACGCTCGTACAATCTGATGAACGAATTACGAAACTATGTTTGGGACAAGGATAAAGACGGGCATTATGTAAACCAACCGGCAGACGAACAGGATGACCACTTATGTGATAGTTTCCGCTATTATGTATATGGCATGATATTAGGTAAGATTCAGAAACCACGGGATAATTCAGGAATATTCGCACACTAAAAATATTGATATATGAGAACGATAGACGAAGTTTTAAGAATTGAGGATATAGACCAAAAGATAGCCTATTTGAAAAAAGGCCGCAAGACGGAGCTTCCCGATGCGGTGAAGCTGTACAACGACTGGAATCCTAACCGCCATGAGATAATCACGGACACGGAAAAATACCCAAAGATTAAAATCACGGTCGAAAAGGAGAAGGAGGTCTATGATGAAAAGACAGGCAAGACAACCACTATCCCGAAAAAAACAAAGGATGTGGAGCCTAACCGCATCGCTCTGCCTATTGAACAGGACATTGTGAATATTCAGACCGCTTTCACTGTGGGCACGGAGCCGAAGATGAACTGCGAACCGGAAGAAAACGAACAAGGATTGTTTTCTGCCCTGAGAAAGGTGTTGGAAAAGAACAAAATCAAGTATCAGAACAAGCGAATCGTGCGCTCGTGGCTTTCCGAACAGGAGTGTGCCGAATATTGGTACGTGGTGAAAGACGACGGCTTTTGGGCAAAGCTGAAACGGAAAATTGCTAATCTTTTCGGCGCATCTGCTCCTGAATATCGCCTGAAAAGTGTGATATGGTCGCCTTTCAGAGGAGATAAGCTCTATCCCTTCTTCGACGATAGCAATAACTTAGTGGCTTTCTCCCGCGAGTATAAAAAGAAGGATTTGGATGACATGGAGATTACTTGTTTTATGACCATCACGGCGGATTCCGTTTACCAATGGGAGCTTTCCGATGGTTGGAAACTCGTTTCCTCGTTCAAACACGGGTTTAAGAAGTTACCTATTCTATATTGCTATCGTCCGGAAGCCTATTGCGAGAAGATAAAAACACTTCGTGTACGGTTGGAGAAACTGTTATCCAATTATGCCGACTGTATAGACTATCATTTCTTCCCGATTCTGATGCTGTTCGGCGATGTGCAAAACTTTTCGGGAGAGTTCAAGAGCCGTGTCGTGGAACTGACAGGGCAAGGGGCAAATGCACAGTATTTGACGTGGAATCAAGTTCCTACGACAGTCCAATACGAAGCTGAAACGTTAATAAACCAAATGTATGCGCTCACAAATACCCCGCGAATATCTTTTGATGCAATAAAAGGTAGCGGGAACGTTCTTTCTGGTGTGGCTTTTGATTATGTATTTCTTTCCACCCACCTGAATGTGGAGAACTTGGCGGAAGTAATCGGCGAGTTCATGCAAAGGCGTGTTAATTTCCTCGTGTCCGCGCTTGGTTCTGTCAATTCCAGTCTTGAAAAAGCAGCCGAAACGATAGACATCAACGTGGAAATAGAACCTTACCGATTGGAAAACCTTTCAGAAAAGATAGACACAGCATTGAAAGCCAAGAACGGAGAATTATGGTCACAGCAGCGCGCTATCACTTTCGTTGGAAATATAGATAATGTGTTGGATGAGGTCGAGCAGATAAAGGAGGAGCAAGCCGAGAAACAGCAAAATGAAATCTCCAAGCAGGAAAAACTATCAAAGTTCAGTAGTAAAAGCAACCAACCTGTAAAATAGGACTACTGACATTTTGAATAATATTTGAGATACTTTTCCGGTTTACCAATATTATTCATATATTTGCGATAAAATAAGCTACTATGGTGGATATTAAAGAATTAAGAATAGGGAATTATTTAAACTTAAATTCTCAATTATTTAAGGTTAAAAAGCTGTCTTTAAATGGCAATTTTTATTCTTATGAAATTGATAAAAATCTTGTATGCGGATGTTATTGCAATCCATTGCCTTGTTATAGAGAAGTAGAATGTGTTTCTACTAAAGATTTGTCTCCTATCCCTTTGACATCAGAGCTTTTGGAGAAATGCGGCTTTGTTTATGAAAATGTATTTGATTCGTATTGGTCGCCTGATTTACGCTATTTAAAGGAAACTAAAGAAGGATTTTACTTGTATGACAATGAAAATTGTTGTTGCCGCATAAGTAAATCCATTCATTTCTTACATCAGTTACAGAATATGTATTACTGTTTGACTAATCAAGAATTGAATGTAAAGCTATAGACATCTTATCCATCTACGTATTGTCGGCGCGATTCCACCCGGTTTCGCGCTTTCTTTGTATTTAATTCATGACAATCCCGCTATTGTCACGTATTATTCTTCCCTAAATTTCTTTTTTCTCTTCCACATCTGTAATTTTACCGTAGGATTTTATTAATCAAGCTCATACGGTATGACAATATTTGAAATGATTTTGGCAGGACTGCAAACGAAGTTTCCGGGTACGGACACTGCCACTTTGACCCGAATCGCCACCAAAAAGGCAGAGGGTGTAACGGACGAAACAAAGGTAAACTCCATTGTTGAGGGTATCTCTATTCAGGACGTGATGCAAAACTATGGTGATTTCCGTGCAGGACAAGCACAGACTTCCGCTGTTTCCAACTACGAGAAGAAGCATGGACTGAAAGACGGTAAACCAATCGAGAATCCAGAAGAAAAGAAAGACGAAAAAAAGGATGATGTCCCTTCTTGGGCACAAGCTTTGATTGATTCCAACAAAACTCTTTCTGAAAAACTTGCCGGTTACGAACAGGAGCGCGCACAAGCACAGCGTAATGCGCAGGTTTCTGCAAAGGCAAAGGAATATGGCATTCCCGAAACACTTGTACCCATGTTGAACATTCCGAGCGATGCGGACTTAGACACTTACATGAAGGACGCAAAACAGACGTTTGTCAATGCAGGACTACAAAGTGTACTTCCCGACACTGGAGACCCGAAGCCGAATGATGATATTGATTCGTTGGTGGCTTCCATAGATAAGGGAACAAAAGAATTTGTTGAACAAGCTAAAAAATAGTTTATGTCAGGAAAAATTAAATGGAATGAAGATATGCCACCCATTGAACATGAAGTGTGCGATGAAAGTACCATTTATCGCTTGAATGATGGCGGTATGGACTTGGATAAATCCAATCTTCCGTCACAAGGATGGTTGCCCGAACTTGCACCGCTCTATCGCGACAAGGTTGAGAGAAAAGCTCGTGTTTGCCTTCGTGTGAAAGTTTTGGAGAAAGCCGAAACGACAGGTGCGACAATAAAAATCAAAAAGAATAAGTTTTGCCAGTTCGTCAAAGCCGGAATATTTTTGTCCGACGGAACGAATGTCATCACAGTCAAGAGTGTAGATACCTCTAATGAGGAGTATGATGTAATTACTGCATCGAAAAATTTAACGGCTGCTATCGAGGCAGGAACAGTCCTTCCCGAAGCAAAAGGGGCAAGTGATGCAAAAGCCAAATATACAGCAAACTTCGCTTCTTTTGGTTGGCGCAAGATGGATGATGAGGATACGATAGCTTTTGTAGGTCGTGTGTTCGGCATTGAAGAAGATAACCTTTACATTCCTTTCACAGAGGAAGATAAGGTGTCTTTGGGTGACAGATTCATGTTTATTTAACGAAAGGAGGTCTAAATGTTACTAACGATTGATATGCTTCTCGGGAGTTCCCGAATTATGAAGTCGGTAATTGACCGTACCATCGTTTCCATGCTTGACATGGATAAAGTCTTTTGGAAGGACTACCTTGTATATGACAAGGCAAATCCTGATGGTACGTTTAAAACCTATATGGGAACTGTTGTCGGTGTCATTGCCGGTACGGTTATTGACCGGTATGCAAACAAGCCTTTGAGAAAGCGTCATGCGCTGTCTAAAGGTTATGGCGAAGTGACTTGCTTGGGTGACGCGTACCAAATGGATAATACCCGTTTGGAACGTTTGCAAATTCTTATTGACGAGTTCAACGAGGCACGTTCGGCAGAAGCACGAGATATTAAGCTGAATGAAATCGTCAATTTCTTGGTTGATGATGTCCGCCAGTGCTTGTTGGCTCCGATGAAACGCTTCGACTTGATGCTGGGAAGTTTGCGCTTTACCGGCAAATGCAAGGTTGATGGCAAGGAAAACAAGAAGGGTGTTTCTATTGCGGATATTACTTTGCCTATCTATACGAAGAAAGCCACTTCAGGTGATAAGAATAATATCATCACTTGGATGAATACAGAGTTTGTAGATAAACTCCGTACTAAAGGTTATGCGTTCGCGATTGCTGAGATGAACCGCAACACGTTCAACAAGCGTATTGCCGCTTCTACGGAGTTCTTGGGCAAATACACGATGAAATTCGGTGATATGGAGTTTAATTCGGGTAATATGGTGACTACCGAAATGGTAAACCGTTATTTGGGTGCCGTTGATATTCCGTTCCGAATCCGAATCAAGGAAGAATGGATTCAAACGTCAGAGGATGAAATGGTAAATGCCGTTCCTGACGATAAGATTTCATTCCTCCCTGCTATTGACCCACGCAAGAAGTTGGGAACAATGAAGTGGAAACGTCCTTATGAAATGATTGACCGCATTCCGGGTAGAACTTATACCGAAGCGGAGGACGGAAAGATGTTTATTTCATCCTACCGCAACTCGGAAGGTCGTTTTATGGAATATGGAATGGAAGCGATTCCGAATATTGAGATTCCTAACAAGATGGCGATTGCCGATTTGAGTGCATTAGGATAATGAAAGTATCTGACTACATAAAGCAGACCTTCAGGGACTTTGGCGTTGCTTTGAGCGATGCCAATCTCCTTACAATCCTTTTGCCCACGAAGATAAGCGGGGAGGATGAGGTAAACGAAGACAATATCCAACCGATTTCGGTAGGTATGACAAAGTTTATCCCTACCCTTTTACTTCGTGGTAGTTCCAAGTCCGTATCGGAAAACGGGCACTCCAAATCGCAATCATGGGACATTCAAGGTATCAAAGATTACTATTTCCTGATGTGCAAGCGATATGGATTGAAAGATGAACTGAATACGGACAAACCTAAAGTAATTTTCTTATAAAATGTTAGACGAAGCACCTCACATATTAGTGGTAAGGACGGTGACACCACCGGATAATGATGAGTACGGGCGATCGATATCTGGTACTGGCGGTGAATCGTGGGATGAACTGGCCGAATGCTTTTGCCATGACAATTCCCAACAGCAGGAAGTGTCGGTAAACGGCAAACTGTGGGTTTATTCCTACCATGTGGTATATGAGGGAAAGAAACTGGCATTAGACACAAAGGTAAGATGTTTGAATAAGGAAACAAAAGAGGTTGTAGGAGAAGGCAAGGTAATCAAGAATGCCGAGTGCTATTCTGAAGAACTGAAAGGACGTTGTGATATTTGGATATGATAGTGACGGGTGACATATACAAAATACTCTATGAGAAAATTCAAGAGTTTGGAATAAAAACTATTTATAACAGTTGGAATCCCATTAAATCTGAATTGAAAGAGGAATCTATCGTCATAGTAACTTCCACACCGATTGAACCAGATGTATACTGGGAAAAGGCATTTGTACATGTTAACATCTGTATTCCTGATTATCTGGAATACGTGAATATAACAAGACTCAATGAAGTAGAAAGACTGGCGGCTTCTTGGATAAAAGATACTCCAGTAGGGATATTTGACGGAACTCGTTATAGACTGTCCAAATCGTCACTCGGCATTGAAAGGGATGATGCATTGAAATGTAGTTATGTAAATTTGAAAATTTTATTTGAAATATTAAATGTAATGTGATATGGCAGGAAGAAAAGTTTCAGCAATAAAAATTAAGGACTTACGTTATATGGATGTTCTTTCCGCAGCTCCATCTTTATCAGGAGTGGCTGCACAATTCAAATCAGCTAAAAAGATAGATAACTCCCATCAGGGAACATTCACTTATGAGGAGGATGAACCAACAATCAATAGCTATAAGAATGAGTTGAATGGTAAAATTTACCGTTCTGATGTAGAACCCGGTGATAAGAGAATCAATTTTACCATTGGGCAATATGATTTTGAAACTAAATCGGAACTACAAGGCGGGTTGGCAGGAGATTCCGGAAAATCCTGGTCTAGCGGTGATGCGACAGAACAACGTTATAAAGCTGTTTTTGCTTTGACGGAGGACAACGTTTTGATTGTATTTCCAAAAGCTAATATTATCGGCCGTAATTCTTCAACGGACAATGCTATCGGTATTGCTGTATCCGCTATTCCACAAGAAATAAGCGGTGATATAAAAGACGAATATTGGTTTGATGCGGAAGAACTCGAATTATATGCCGAATGAACTACTGTTACAGTTACACCTACACCTTCCGATGCAACCATAAAATTGGACGGTGATACAGTTAAGTCAAAGCGGGTGAACGCTGGAGCTACTGTACACTATGAAGTATCGAAAGAGGGGTACACAACACAATCCGGTGATATAAAGACATTATCATCGGATGCAGGTAAAGTAGTTAATAAAGAAATAACGCTAGTTACAGCTTCTAGTCTTTCTTCCAAATTGTAATATTAAGAGGGTAAGGCTTATATATAAGAGCTTTATCCTCTTTTATATAAAAAATAAGTATACATGAATAAAGGTGCTAAAAATATAGCTAATGCCATCATAGACTTGGATTTTAAAACTGTGGTGGTAAACAATAAGGCATATACTGTCTATCCTCCAACTATAGAGAAATTATCCGGAGCAATATCTTTCTTGTCGGAAGTCCGTGATGCGGATACATTTAAAGACGTCCTTTTGACACTTGGCGATGCCGATAAGTATGCCAATGCCCTATCCTGGTTTATAACAGGAAATGAATCTTTGTATCAAGAATTGAAACAAGGTTCTTATAAAGAGGTTGTAGATGCTCTTGAAACTTGTATATCAATGATTGATATAGAGCTTTTTCAGAAAGCTGTCAGCTTGGCGAAGAACGTAGGTCTGCTGGCAGCGAAACAGAAATAGCGGGGAATAATACGTTCTTGGGGCAAATAGCTTCTTTTATGGAAAACTTGCATTTAACGTATGAAGAAGTTGTTTATAAGATTCCCTATCGCAATTTGGTTTTAATGCAAAAGGACAAGTTGCATGCGGTTTATGGTGATAAAGTTGAAACTGTTTCGGCAAGGAGCATGTTAGGAAGGAAAAATGCAGTTAAAAGGTGACATATCGGGATTGGACAAGTTGGAGCGGCAACTAGAGGAAAAGTATATAGGCCGTTTAGCGGAAGCAGGTGAAAAAGCTTGCCAGATAGCTATTACAGGAGGGTGGTATCAAAACATAACGGGCAATCTGCGCAGTTCTATCGGATATGTGATTGGTTATAACGGTAAAGTTATCAAAGAAGGCGGATTCCATAAGATAAAAGGTCGTGGAGAAAATTACCAGCATGTAGTTTTCACGACGAGATCGGGGAAGCATGTTGACTTTTGGGCCAAGGGAAAATATGGAGACGGTTCGGAAGGAAGCAGGAAAGGATTGGAGTTTGCGCGGTCTTTTATTATGGGGAAACAAGGTTATTCTTTCGTCCTTGTAGCCGGTATGGAATATGCTTCCTATGTAAATTCCAAAGGATATAACGTAATTGATACAGCAGAAATAGAGCTAAGAAAAATCGTAGGGTAATATGGCAGGAATTATTGTGGACGTTTCGTCCGATATTCAGAAACTCCAAAAGTTAAAAATGGAGATAGAGGATGTCAAAAAAGCACTAAAGCAAATCAATGTGAAAGTTGACATTGATATTGCCAAAGGGATGGAAGCTCAGTTGAAATCCCTTATGGGGCAATATGATGCTTTGGTAAGAAAGGTGTCGGAAGCTGAGGGGAAAATAATGGTTTCTACCAAACGGATAAACGATGCTTCGGAAAAGATTATCAAGGCGCAGGAGCAGCTTTCAAAAGCGGCAGGTATGAATCCGCAATTTGGTAGTGGTAATGTAAAAACAACTGCGAATAATGCGGAAACAGCAAGCGTGCAGGCACAGGCTAAGGCGTATGATGAACTGGCGGCAGAAATTGACGCAGTTATGGGAACGCGTATGCAAAACATCAAACGCTTAATCGAAGAACAGAATGCTATCCGTCTGATAAACGAAGAGATAAAGAATCTGACTAAATATCAGTCAGGCAATTCCTCTTTGACTACGGCTCAACAAAAACGGTTGGAACAACTCAACAATTCTCTGTTAACTCATAAGGCTGCATTGTCGGAAGTTCGTCAAACGTTGATGAACAATGTGAAAATGGATAATGTCGCGGCCACTTCAATGAACGGGCTTTCACAGTCATTGTCACGCATGAAGATTGCTTATCGTGAACTGACGGAAGAAGAAAGGAAATCACCTTTCGGAAAGGAATTACTTGCATCTATTAATCAGGCAGACGCAAAAATAAAGGAGTTGGATGCCACGATAGGAAATCACCAACGCAATGTAGGGAACTATGCTTCGGGATGGAACGGGCTTAATATGTCTGTACAGCAGATAGTACGTGAACTTCCGGCGGCAACAATGGGACTTAACATGTTCTTTCTTGCTATATCGAACAATCTTCCCATCTTGACCGATAATATAAAGCGTGCAAAAATCTCCAACGAGGAATTAAAGAAGTCCGGACAGAAAGGAGTACCGGTATGGAAGCAGCTTGTTTCGTCTTTGTTTAGTTGGCAAACAGCTATGATGGTTGGGATAACTGTGCTTTCAATGTATGGTAAGGAAATTGTGGAATGGACTAGTAATTTGTTTAAGTCCAAAGATGCAATATTGTCTACGGAAGAAGCAATGGAGAAAGTAAATGAATCCTTGGAGAAAAATAACGGAAGTTATGGTAGTAATATTCTTTCGGTCAAGAAACTTTCATCTGAATGGAAAAAGTTGTCTTCTCAAAAAGAACAATTGCAATGGATAAATGATAATAAAACAGAATTTGATAAGCTTGGTATCTCTATAAATGGAGTAAAAGACGCAGAGAATGCTTTTGTCAAAAATACAAGCGCTATCATAGAGGCTTTTAAGTTAAGGGCTAAAGCCACAGCTGCTCAAAAATTAGCGGCAGATGAATATGAAAAAGCATTAGTGAAAAGAAATGAAGCAGAAACAAAACAAAATAAATTAGAAGAAGAAGGCCCAACTGCAGTTGATAGACTTAAAGCCGCTATATATGGTAGGCGTAAAATAGTACCTGGCGCACAAGGAACTATAGGAGCCACAGTTACAGACTACGAACAATCTGTTCGAGATAATATAAAATCACTAAATAGTGAGGCAGATGCCGCAGAGAAAGTTGGTGATGCTTACTTTGATTTAGCAGCAGGGTACGAAAAAGCGGCAAAATCAGAATTGGATAAATCTGGTATTGAAGAATCTCATAAAAAAGTGAATGACAATACGAATAAGATAACTAATCAGCAATCACGTATTGTTGAAATCGAAAGAAAGAATGCCACAGACCGCATCCGCCAACAGGAAGATTTGGAGAATAAAGTGGCCCAATCCCGGATAGATGCCATGGATGAAGGCTTTGAGAAAGAGAAAGCCCAAATGGAACTCAACCATAAAAAAGAGTTGCAGGAGATTGGCCGACAGCGGCAGGATTACATCAATGCCATCATACAAATGGAAAAGGAGGCTTTTGATGCCAAGGAGAAGTTGAAAGCGTCCAAGGACAAGAACTATAAGACAAAGGCATTTGATTCTTCCACCGTAAGTGTTGATACATCCGCGTTCGACATTATGGGAAAGGAAACGAGGGAAAGGCAGAAAATGGAAATAGCGGATTTTTATAAGGATTCCCTTTCTGAATATCAGGACTATGTCACGAAGTACAATGCCACGAGGGAAAAGTTTGCCAAGGAAAGGGAAAAATATAAGAATGCCGGTGTTTCCGGTGCCCAGTTGAAAGAAATAGATTATCAGGAAGAGGAAACGTTAAAAGCCATTGACAATGAGTTTGCCGCCCGTGAGGAAAGTTTTAATTCATGGGCTGACAACGTAATTGACTTGTCACTTGAAAAACTCCGTGAATTGCTTAATCAGGCATATCAGGAGATGATGAACATGGAAATCAGTGACCCGGACAATCCTGATTTGGCACGCAAGAGGGCAGAAGTGGATACGCTAAGAAAATCCTTGGAAAAGAAAGAGATTGAAAAAGAGGTATCTCCAGGAAAGTCCACAAAGGATTGGGACAAGCTGTATAAAGTTCTTACCGATGTGAACGATGTATTCGAGGAGATAGGAGATACTGTAGGGGGAACATTCGGTGAAATCATCTCTTTGGCCGGAGGCATCGCGTCTTCTTCCTTACAAGCGGTGGGTGCCATAAAGGCGATAAATGCGGAAATGTCGGCTCTGGATAAAGCATCCGCAGTACTGGCCGCCATAAGTGCAGGAATGAAAATCATATCAGGTATAGGCAGCTTCTTCAAGGAAAAGTTCGGTGCCGACTACTCGGAATATGAAGCCTTGAAATCCCAATATGATACCCTGATAGACATTTGGGACCAACTCATAGACAAGAAAATGGAGTATATTGACATTGATTACGGCATCGAGGCGCAGAAAGCCGCCGACGAAGCTGCAAGGCTTGTCAATGTACAGATAGAGCGTCAACGGCAACTCATCAAACAGTTGGCTTCAAGCGGAAGTAGTGCCGGTTCCCATTCTCTTGGATACCGTATAAATGACCGTCTTACCGCAGAAGATTACGAACGCATATCCGGCCTCGTTGGAGAGAAGATAACGGCTGAATACCAATTGTGGGACTTGTCTTCCGAACAGATGGAGAAGCTATTGACGGATGAAAGGCTTGTGTCCGTATTGGGTGAGGTGAACGGCGAGTTCATCGACTACATCCAGAACATAGCGGATTATGGGGAGCAGTTGGAAGAAATCGCCCAAAAGGAAAAAGAGGCATTGACCGGAATCGGCCTTGACGAGTTCAAAAGCGGATATGTGGATTTGCTGTCCGACTTGGATTCAACAAACGAAGAATTTGCCGACAACTTCGAGAAATATTTGCAGAAAGCCATATTTTCTTCGCTTATAGCCAACAAGTATAAAGACGAAATAGAAAGCCTGTATAACCAATGGGCGGCAGATTCAGAAAGTGGTGGCAAGCTTACTCCGGAGGAAGCTGAAAGGCTACGGCAAGAACAGAAAGAACTTGCTGAAAAGTTGCTTGCCGAACGGGAACAGCTCATGAACGATTTCGGATGGGAAACGTCAGGTGGTACTTCTGCGCAACAAGCCAGTAACGCGGTCAATGTACAGGCATCCCAAGAAAGCGTGGATGAGACCAACGGAAGGCTCACGGCCATTCAGGAAACGGGATACCGTATCGAGAACGCCAACCAACAGCAGGCCATTGCCATAACTGAACTTAAAGGCTCTATTTCTGGATTGTTGTCTAAAATGGGCGGCATGTACAATATTTCCGACGAGACCCGTACAATTTTGGCCAATTCTTATTTGGAACTTCAACAAATCAGAGAGAATACAGGTGAAATAGTCAAGCCAATCAAACAGATGCAAAAGGATATGGAAGAAGTAAAACGAAACACATCAAGATTATGAAAGGAGAATTACTAATTAACGGAAAAGATGCTTGGACAACATGGGGTGTATGTATGGGAGAAGGATTCATTGATTCAATAGATGCACCTGTACCAATGAAAGACTACATTGAGAATGAAAGCCGGTTGGAGCATGGCAAGCGCGTGATAACAGATAATGCCAAATTAGATTCCCGCGAATTGACATTGTCATTTACCATTACGGGTACCACAGAAATTGATTATAGGACAAAGAAAAAAGCATTCCTGACAGAATTGGGTAAAGGGGTCGTGGCCATCAAAGTCCCGGCACTAGGAAGTGAAGTTTATAACTTGGTCTACTTGGGTAAAAATATATCTTATGGGTTAAGCCTTAACAGGTGTTTCGGAAAATTTTCAGCCAAATTTGAGGAACCCAACCCGGCAAATCGAGGAGATTTGTGACAATGGCCCGATTGTTGCAAAATCGGTTATCCAATATAATGTAGCATGAGCAATATTCATTACTTTTGGGTATATGATAGAAATAAAGGATAACAACGAGGTATTAGTTTTGTCCACACCGATAGGTGTAGGAAGCAAGCGAAAATTTGAGTTGATGAAAGATGACTATATCACGCTCAAATTTTCCTTGCTTTATCCCGTCCGGTTCAAACTTGGATGTCATACAGAGTGCGAATTTGGCCGCTTTGAAATCATAGAAGAACAGAAGCCGTCTTTCAACAATTCCACGGGCGGTTATGACTATGAGTTGAAGATGGAAGCCTCTTACATGAAGTGGAAGAACAAGGTTTTCAAGTACACCCCTGAAACGGGAGGCAATGAGGCGGCATGGGATTTGACGGCGCAACTTTCATACCATCTTGACATCTTCCTGCGCAACCTGAAAGCATGGGGATTCCAATTTAACGGTGAGGACTATGAATATGAGATAGACAATGACGTGAACGTGGACGCCTTGGTCATGCACTATTCCAACACCAACCTCATAGATGCGCTTACCGCCCTTGCGGAAGCCGCAAACTGCGAATGGTGGATTGAGGGCAAGAAAATCCGTTTCGGACGTTGTGAGAATGGGGAAGCTGTGGAAATAATCCTTGGCGAAGAGGCAGAAACCATGAGCCTGTCCAAGAGCAGCGGTGAATATTTCACGCGCATATACGCATTCGGCTCCACGCAGAACATATCATCCCGGTACCGGAAGAAACTGGAGTTCACCATAGACACACTTGACCGTTCTGGAAATAAAAGTGATTTCAAAGATAGCAATAAACCTGTAAACCCGTCTTTTTTCAGGAAAGACCTCATAAAACACCATTCTTATGAAAAACAGATGGACGGTGTAGGCACGGTGTCTGCAAGCTTGGCCACTCCGGACATTAAAGAATATGAGTTGTATGACAATCTTACCATAAATGTCATGCAACTGTACAAATCCCGTTATGTCATTGATTTGTCTTCAATGGTGTTCAGTTATGACTTTTCGTCATTCCCCAATGCCGTATTGGAGGTAAAAGTGGAAATCGTGGCATCCGAAAATGACACAAGCACAGTTTTGTCAGAATCAAGCTATACCGTTGACAATTCAAACAAGACGCTGAAACTGTCCAAGGAAAGTTTTGAAAGTCCCTACGGATTGATACGCAAACTGTATTTACGAATTACATATTCTTGTACTTCCCCATTAGTTACGTATATTCCATATACTCTTGTCGGGGACTGCATATTGAGTTCGGTGTATGGGTATGTGGAAACAGACGTGCATTATGTTGATGAAGATGGTGAGAACCACAAAATAGGAGTGACCATCAACCGCAACGCCATGCCCTATACAGACGAGCATGCCACTTTATTATATGAAATCACGTCAAACGACAAACTATATATAGGTGCCAAATTCACGATTGACGGACTTGTAAAAGGGAATGTCCCCCTCGGCTATTTCGATTCCGACGTTGACGGCCTTACGGTAAACGGGGTTGTACAACGCAGGCTGATGCTTCCTGAAGGCACACCGTATATAGACGTATACCCCGACATGTCACCAGACGAAGTGATAGAGGGCATCGTGACTTTCGATTACGTCTATCCACGCAAGGTGCTTTCCATATCTTCGGTCGAAGAAGAAATGATTGATGTCACGGAAGGCGAGGAAAAGAAACCCACAGGAATGAAAGTACCGGTGTATACCATCAAGACCACCGGGCTTGTGGGGTTCGACAATTCCTATGTGATTTCAGAGAAACTTACGATCACCTTCCAAACCGGAAAGCTTGCCGGACTTACATTCGGCCTTACGTTCCTTCCGGAAAAGAGTGACAATACGTCCACATGCTTTGAAATAGTTGCCAACGAGAACTACGGGGGCCGTTTGCCGGATACGGTAATGAAACCAGAGGCCGGGAATGAATTTGTCATGGCCGGATACGACACGGAATATGTTTTTGAGAACCTTGTCACAGAAGCGGAAGAGGAACTGAAATCTGAAGCAGAGAAGTATGCCGAGAAAATCAGGAACAACATCGGAACCGTGTCGGCCAAACTCATGTCAGACTGGTCAAAGGCACGTAATGAGGCACAGGAAACACCTTGTCCTTTCGATGTAGGCCAGAAGGTAACGGTCAACAACCCCTCATTCTTCCCAAGCCCCCGTACTATGCGTGTGCTTGGCTATGAACTTGCACTTGACATTCCATGGGATTCTCCTGTGTATACCATCGGTGAAAGTGCCTCCTATTCCCGTCTTGGCGCACTTGAAGACAAGATAGATTCCATCAAACTGAACGGAAGCCGTTACTTTTCTGGAAAGGTTAGCTCTTCAACATCAGGTACAAATGTGTATTTGATAAAGAAGGACGATGAAACCGAGCCGTCGGATACAAACGCCTATTCTTCGCTAAGGACAGACAAGGAGATAAAAGAAGGGATAAAAAAGAACAACAAAGAATTGGCCAAGAAGTTCCTTTCAAAGTTAAACGATGATACCGCTTCGGGCATCATTACTTTCCTCCAAGGGCTGATAATCGGTAATTTTTCATCCGGCGAATCCGGCGGCCAGATCTCTTCCGACGGGGCGGCGGAACTGGCCTCGCTTCTGCTGAGGGGGGCATTGGAAATTGGGAAGTATTCCGCAGGGAAATCGGGCGCGAAGATTGGCGCGGACGGGGCTGCGGAACTGCTTAATGTTTTGGTGCGTGAATTAGTGACAGCCAACGGGATACAGTCGCCGGGATTCTCGACAGGGGCATTGGGCACGGGGCTGTGCCTGAAAATGGACGAGAACGGGGATTCCTATATTGAGGTTGACCGCATGCTTGTGCGCAAGGTGGCCGAGTTCATCAAGCTTGTGATTCAGGAAATCAAGCACGTGGGAGGACAGATTATCCTGACGCCTGCCTCCATGTCGTGCGTGAATGTGGAAGACAAGGGGGATTATTACCGCTGCCATTTCACGGCCACGGACGGTGAGAAGACGGTTGAGAACCAGTTTGTCGTGGGTGACTTTGCCCGTGCGCAGACGTTCAACGTGAAGGAGGGCGTGAACGAGAACGTGAAGAACACTTACTACTGGCGTCTGGTGACGGGCGTGGGTGACGATTACATCGACCTCTCGAAGACGGACTGCGACGCGGGCAGCACGGTTCCTGCCGCCGGTGACGAAATCGTGCAGTTGGGGAACCGGAATGACGCGGCACGTCAGGCGGCCATCATCCTTGCGGCTTACGGGAACGACGCGCCTTACATCAAGATGTACCGTGGCATCAACTCTTACAAGTTGGACGGGAAGGAGTTTGTCTCGTTCTCGCGCAAGGAAGTGAACATCATCGCGGACGTGTTCAAATGGTCAAGCGGTGAATCCGTGAAGGACTACATTGACGGTTCGGTGGGAGAAGTCCAGGACAAGGTGGACGAAGTGAGCGGCAAGGTGGAGGACGCGGTGGAGCGTCTGGCGGAGCAGCAGAATTACATCGCCGCCCTACAGCAGACCTCCGAGGACTTGCAGGACCAGATTGACGGCGCGATTGAAAGCTACTTTGAAAAAACCGACCCGACGACCTCCAACTACCCGGCGAACGAGTGGACCACCGAAGAACAGAAACAGTCACATTCAAACGACACCTATACCAACATCAGCACGGGCAAGAGTTGGAAGTGGGTAAAAGACGGCAGCACGTGGAAATGGAAAGCCATCGCGGACACGGCCACGGAAAAGGCTTTGGCCGCAGCGGCCAAGGCACAGGACACGGCTGACGGCAAACGCAGGGTGTTCGTCAGCCAACCCACCACGGGGCAGGCTTACGACGTGGGCGACCTTTGGGTGAACGCGACTTACGGGGAGACGTACAAGAACGACTTGCTGCGTTGCAAGACCTCCAAGAAAGAGAATGAGGCTTTCTCCATCTCGCATTGGGAGCTTGCCTCACGCTATACGGACGACACTAAGGCCAACGAGGCCAAGACTGCCGCAGACAATGCGGCCAAGGCCGCGAAAAACGCCCAGGCCGATGCCAACGAGGCGAACTCCATGCTTTCGGACATCGCCAACGACAACAAGCTTACGGCGCAGGAGAAACAGCAGGCCAAGAAGGAATGGGACGTGATAGTTTCCGAGAAGCCGAAAAACGACGCTTCGGCTGACAAGTTCGGAGTATCCAAGACAGCCTACGGCTCTGCATACACGGCTTTGAGCACGTATGTCACACCCCTGTTGTCAGATTTAAGCTCCACGAGCAACATCACGGGTACGGAGTTCAGGGCGAAGTTCAAGGCTTACTATGACGCGCGCACGGACTTGCTGAATGCCATATCGGCAAAGGCAAAGGAACTGGCCGACAACGCGCAAGAGGCGGCTGACGCGGCGGCGGAGAACGCCTCGCAGGCCATAGAGGACGCGGCTTCGGCGAAGAATGCCGCCGACAAGGCACAGGCGGACGTGGATGCCGAGAAGGAGCGCATGGACGATTGGGCGGCCGACGGCAAGTTCTCCCCTTCCGAAAAGAAGCAGTTGAAGGAGGAACTCGCCCGCATCGACGGGGACAAGACGCAGGTCGCGGACGGTTACACGAAGTACGGGCTTGGCACTCCCACGGCTTATAACACGGCTTACACGAACTACCGGAAGGCCATCAACGGCGTGGTGTCCTCTTCTTCCGAGACCGTGGCCATCCCTTCGGACTTCGCCACGAAGCGCACGGCGTACTATACGCAGAAGAGTGCCGCCCTGACGGCCATTTCGGACGCGGCGAAGGCGTATGCGGACAAGGTGGTGGCGGGGATTGAAGTCGGGGGACGGAATATCCTCATGGAGACCAACCAAGGGAAGAAGAGGTGGTACGCAAACACGAATGAGGGGGAGACGCTTTTCACCATTTCCGAGTGGGTTGACGAGGGGGTAAAAGGTGTGAAGTTGGAACTTACCAAAAAACCATCCTCATGGAGTATCATTTATTACAATTTGAATGGCACATTGGATTTGCTTGAACCCAATACCACCTACATGCTGAGCTTTGATGTATTGTCCAATATATCAAATACATTATCAGCCACAATAATGGGCTCCAATGCTACGGGAAAACTTACCAATAGTCCTTCATTCAGTTTTGAGGCCAACAAGAGGAAACACGTCGTGTTAAAGCTTGTAACAAACGACCTGTCGGAAAAAGGTTCGCAAGTGTTGTACTTTTCTTATAATAAAGTAAGTTACATCTGTTTCAAGAACCTGAAACTCGAAAAAGGGAATGTTGCCACCGCGTGGACACCCGCCATCGAGGACGTGAACGGCATGATAGAGGATGCGCAAAAGGCGGCTGATGACGCAGCGGAAGCGGCCAAGAAGGCGCAGACGGATGCCACGAATGCCAACAAGGAACTGACGAACATCAAGAGCGACAACCTCATATCCCCCATCGAAAAGACAGCCCTGAAACAGCAGCAGGCGGACATCCGTTCGGAATACGGCGAGATTACGGCCAACGCGGCGCGTTATTCGGTATCGACTACGGCATACAAGGCGGCATACGACAAGGCTTCGGCCGCGCTTACGAAATATACGGCTTCTTCACCGGAATATATCACGGTGGGGAGCGACTACGCGAACATATCAGCCTACTACGATGCGCGGAAGACCATACTCGATGCCATTGCCGCTGCGGCGAAGAAAGCTGCGGACGATGCGACGAACAAGGCGAACCAGGCGGTTGAGGACGCGGCGCGTGCGGGGCATTACCTGTTGGACTTGGACAACGATTCGGGCCAGGTGGCTTGTGACGCTGACGGTAATGTGACGGGTGGCTACCCTACCACGAACGCGAAGGTGTGGTATGGCACGGAGGTGGACACGGGATGGACGTTCAAGGGTACGTTCAGCGGTTGCACGGGCAGCGTGGGCGCGTCTTCGGGCGCGGTGACGGTCACGGGGATGAGCAAGGATGACGCTTCCGTGACGGTCACGGCCACGAAGAGCGGGAAGCCGGAACTTTCGGCAGTGTTCACCGTCGTGAAGGTACGGTCGGGACGTGACGGAACAGACGGAACGAACGGAGTTGGCATCAAGTCCATAACCAACAAGTATGCCGTATCGGCATCGAACACCACCGCACCGACATCGTGGAGCGACACGGTTCCGACAATGACCACAACGAACCGTTACCTGTGGAATTATGAAATTGTCACCTATACCAACGGCACGACAAGCGAGACCAAGAAGAGGGTCATAGGTGCATACGGGAATACTGGCAACACGGGAGCGACGGGGGCGACGGGTGTGGGTATCAAGTCCATTACGGAATATTATTTAGCCTCTTCGGCTTCGAGCGGAGTGACAACTTCAACGTCAGGTTGGACGACTTCGGTACAGACCACCTCGTCTTCCAAGAAGTATCTTTGGAACTATGAGGTGGTGACTTACACCAATGACACGAAATATACGAGCAGCCCGGTGATTATCGGTACTTATGGGGATAAGGGTGATACTGGTCCACAGGGTGTACAAGGTCCAAAGGGTGCTGACGGGACGCCCCGCTATACTTGGATTCGCTATGCGGACAATGCGTCCGGTTCAGGCATAAGCAACTCGCCTACGGGAAAAACTTATATCGGGTTTGCTTATAACAAGACCACCGCCACGGAAAGCAACACCCCTTCGGATTATACATGGTCACTTATCAAAGGCGAAAAGGGCGACACGGGCGTTCCGGGGGCAAAAGGGGCTGACGGGAAGACCACTTATACATGGATTAAGTATTCCGATAACTCGACGGGCAGCGGGATGTATGACACTCCCAAATCCACGACACAGTACATCGGCATAGCAGTAAACAAGACTACGGCCACGGAAAGCAATACTCCATCGGATTACACGTGGTCTAAGTTCAAAGGTGACGACGGTGCGGATGGGAAAGGCATCAAGAGTACCGCCGTGACTTACCAAGCGAGCACTTCGGGGACTACGCCTCCCACGGGTACATGGAGCGCGTCCGTCCCGTCCGTGGCTGCCAACCAGTACCTTTGGACGCGCACGGTAATCACCTATACGGACAATGCCACATCCACTTCGTACAGTGTGGGCAAGATGGGTGCCAACGGGGCAAAGGGAGACAAGGGGGATACGGGACCGGCAGGTGCTGACGGTGACGGTATCGTTTCGGTATCGAATACTTACCAAGTAGGCAGTTCGGGCACGACGGCTCCGACGGGAAGTTGGAGCGCAACTGTCCCTTCACCACAGAAAGGCAAATACCTTTGGACGAAAACGGTGACGACATACAAGAAGAGCGACCCTACTACGGTGTACTCCGTGAGCTATTACGGCACGGACGGTACGGCGGCCAAGTACGTGAGGGTGGCCGGTGACCAAGTGTTTGTATATGCCAACAATTTTTCAGGGAATCCCACTCCTACCTCCATTACGCTGACGGCCACCCTCACGGGTACATCCGGCTACCAGTGGAGCTATAAACAGGCGGGGCAGACTTCTTTCACGAACATATCGGGAGCCACGTCGCAGACTTACTCCCTTGCGCATAACAATTCAGCGGTATGGGGCAGCGCGAAGTCTGTGACCATACGTTGTACCTCGGGTGGTGTATATGACGAGATGACGATAGCCAAGGTTTCTTCGGGTACCAACGGTACGAATGGCAAGGACGGCACGAACGGTACGAACGGAAAGGACGGTGCCGCCGGTAAGAACGGTGCGGATGCCTACACCATAATTCTGGGCAACGAATCGCATGCCTTCCAAGGGACGACGAGCGCGGCCATCGCCGCGTCCACGAAATGCGAGGTTATCGCATATAAAGGTGCCACAAGGGTGGCGGCAACGATTGGTACTATAACCGGAGCACCATCGGGAATGTCCACGAGCATTTCAAGCAACGGAACCACATCGGCCTCGTTCACGGTGTCCGTCACTTCTTCGTTGACTACCGGGCAGGGAGTGCTTACCGTGCCCATTACCGTGGACGGGAAGTCCTTCACGAAGAATTTCTCTTTTTCCGTGGCTTTCAAGGGTAACACTGGCGCGACGGGAGCGGCAGGGAAAGGTGTCAAGAGCATCGTTGAGCAGTATTATCTGTCCACTTCCAATACGGCACAGTCGGGCGGCTCATGGGTGACCGCTCCTCCTGCATGGGCGAACGGCAAGTACATGTGGACGCGTTCCGTGATAACCTATACCGATAATAGCAGCACCACTACAAGCCCGGTGTGCGTTACGGGGGCCAAGGGCGCGACGGGCGACAAGGGGGCGACGGGTGCAACCGGGGCGCAGGGTGCAACCGGGGCGGCAGGAAAGGGCGTTTCCTCGGTCGATGTGCTTTACTACCTCTCCACTTCTGCTACTTCTTTGTCTGGTGGGAGTTGGTCAACGACAGCTCCTGCATGGGTAAACGGGAAGTACATGTGGAGCAAAACGAAGGTAACCTATACCGATGGCAGCTCCAAGGAAACAAATCCCGTGTGCATAACGGGGGCGAAAGGTGATACGGGTGCAACGGGTGCCAAGGGCGACAAGGGACAGCAAGGGAACCCGGGTGCCGATGCCGTGTTCTATTCCATAGAGCCTTCCGCGACCATCGTGAAGAAGTCATACAAAGAGGACGGCAGCACCATCACCATATCCCCCGCGTCCGTGACATGCAAAAAGTACAAACATGTGGGCAACGCCCAAAGCGAGACCACGGAGAAGACGTTGAAATACCAACGTGTGGGCCAGGACAGTTCGATACAGAATTACACGGGAGCCGTAGCCGTCACACAGTCCACCAAGGAGATTGTGTTCCAACTTTATGACGGGAGCACCCTCATGGGCGGTTGTACACAAAGGGTTCCGGTCATCGAAGATGCCGGGGCGCTTAAGGAATATTTTGACGTTAAATTAGAAGCGACAAATAAAAAGTTTGAACAGACATACATAAAGAATGAGACATTCAAAGATTTCAAGACTGATACTGAAACAACCTTAAGAACTCATTCATCCCAAATCAGCCAACAAGCCACGTTAATAAGCCAACGTGTAGAAAAAACTTCATTTGACAATTACAAGACAAGTGTGTCAAATGAGTTCTCTGAGGTGAAACAGACCGCCAGTGACATCACTACCACGGTGAGCGGCCTTAACGGCAAGGTTTCGACGTTGGAGCAGACGACGAGCAAGATTTCCTTGAAGGTGAGCAGCATCTGGCCGGACAACCTTTTCCCTGACGGCAGTTTTGAATACGGTGGGCTTTCCAATCAGAACCTGTCAAATTGCACTGTTTCGATAGACGGTTCCTCACATATACATGGCAGTAAAAGTTTGAAAATACAGTGTAAAACGGGGAACTCATGGGTATATTTAGGCCGTGCACAGGTACCTGTTGTTGACGGGAAATTATATACCATAGTCATGTGGATACGAGCCACATCCTCTTTCACAGAAAGCGGTGGTGCTACAGGGGCTTACTTTTCAACAAACAACCAGCTTGAACTTGCGGGCTTCACTGCATTTCAACCTGCATTTACTTCGGCATGGACAAGGAAAACATACAAGGTGACAGCACCAAGCGGTAGTAAGTTCCTTGTACTCCGGCTTGGCACGGCGGGACAGACAACAAACCGCACGTTGTACTTTGACGGGATAATGGTGTTTGAGGGTGATTTGACTGGAGATCCTCCCACCTCATTCATTGAAGGCAAACGTGACGGGGAACTTGCCACGGGAATAGACGTGGTGAACAAAAAAATCACCGTGACGGGCGACCAGTTTGTCATACGTAACAATGCCGGGGATGTAACGGCAAGCGTGGACGCAGACGGGGTGCTGAAAATAGGAAGCGGTGAGTTCTCGGGATACATGAAGACCGTTCCGCAAATAGACCCCAACAATAACAGCGTCATGGTGACGAGGGACGTATTGAAGAAGGGTGGCTTCTTCTGTTTCCCCACAAGGGACGGAAGTTCGCGTGGAACTGTGACATTGCCCACATCCGGGGACTACTTGGGGACGCACCTCTACATATACAGCGGGAGCAGCGTGCAAACGTCTGGAGCTAAAATTTCCTACAACGGGGTGGAAAACTACACCTCGCTTGTCGTGAGCACCTCTTGCACGTACGTGGAACTCGTGGCCGTGCCAAACTCTGTGGACGCGGCAAGATGGCATGCCTACCAGACAGGACAAAGCAGCACGCTTCCTGACATCGTGTGGCTCTTGCTCGTGCCTGGCGGTGCAAAATATACATCGTCAAACAATGTGCTGACCATAAGCAGGGCATGATTGAGGGAACATCCAGTGGAAAGAAATACGCTAAATTCAAATAACATTATTCATTAATTAAAAAAAAGTATTATGGAGATTAAGAAAAACAGCACGAGAGTGATTTACAACGGAGAGGCCACGACGGCAAATGCCAAGTACAACATCGAGTATGAGACGGACGGAAAGGAACTGGTACGCGTGAACGCCTCGGTGAACAAGGTGGAGGAAGTGGAGTTTCCCATGGAGGACGGCATGCGGAAAGGCGTGCAGGAAACGAACGTGGGGTACATCTATTACGAGAACGGCTCTTACACGATGTCGAGCTTCCCGGAGAGCGACGAGCTTCCGAAGTACGTGTCGGATGCCATACAGATAGTGAAACAGATAAAGGAAGATGCTTCTGCCTGACTATTGAAACAACGGGTATAAGGCAGCGATGCCTGCCTTACCTGTTTTTCAGGTGGCTTGTCTTGTGGTACCGGGGGCTTTGGCATTAATTATAAAAAATCATTGTAATGGAAAAAGTGATTATTGATTTTATAGAAAATCACATGATGAACCACATCATACTGATAGCATTATGCGTGGCGGCCACGATAGGCGCAATGGCCGTGGATTTGGTCTCTGGGGTACAAAAGGCCAAACAACGCGGCGAGGCGCGGACTTCCACGGGGTACAAGAAGACGGCCACGAAGGCAAAGAAGTACTTCACGCCTTTCCTGACGTTGTGCTTCATCGACATCCTGTGCTGCGTGGTGGTTCCCATACCGGTGTTCTCGATGTTGTGGACGGCTTACTGCATTTTCTGCGAGTTCGTGTCGGTAAGGGAGAAATCATGGCAGAAGGAGGAACTCCGGAAGGCGGAGAAGACGATGAGGGTAATCATCGACAACAAGGACGAGATAGCCAAGATGGCGGCAGAGCTTCTGTTTCAAAGGGAACATGATAATAATACAGTAAAGAAGGAGGAAAAGTGACATGGCACTCAGGAATTTGAATTTCACCCTACAGGGTGACAGGTATGTGGCGGAAGAGACGGTGAACGCGGACTATGCTCTCCATCTGGAACGGAAGGAAGGCGGCGGGTTTTACATCTCGCAGCGGAGTTCGGACGAGGGGACGTTCGTGCCGTGCATCCTGCCGAACACGTTGTACAATCCCGGACAGTTCATAGACTGGTGCTTCGGACACGGCGTTTATCCGATGCACATCAGGATTGAAAGCATGACGGAAGTGACGAAGGCCACTATCAGGGAGGCGGAATGATGGAGAGGATGAACTATTCACGGTTGAACATGGCGGGGTTGGGAACGACCCGCGCCAATTCTTCCGGCATCATAGGGCGCGGGGACCCGTATGAGCTTGTCGGCAACGCCCTGCTCTTGGAGGAAGGCAAGGCTTGGCTTTGGGCTGACGGAAGCCCCGTTATGATGGCGGAGGTGACAAGAAGGACAGTAAGGAAACAATTAAGACACAAGTAGTCATGGCAGTAGAAGGAAAGACGATATTACAGACCCCGGAACGCACGGAGCTGACGGGGAAAGAGGGCATCCCGTTCCAGGAGGGTGAGCGGAACGGGCATGTGCTGTTGGAGAGAATCAATGAGTATGTGAGTGGAAACGTAGTTTACATTTTACCGGGAGCTTTAGAAACGACAAAAGATTGGTCTACAACAGACGTGGAATCTATTGTAGGGAATTGGGATGAGTTTGTGGAAGCCGTAAATCATAAAGTCGTAATTGCAAAAGTTTCAATTGGATATGATGGGATTATAGCATATATTCCTGCAGGAATCGTCAAGCTTGATGGATTTATTGGATTTTATATAAATGCAGGCAATGGCATTTTTGTATACTCAATATCATCAGATAGAATATCCCTTGAAACTTTAGTAGTTGTCCCCAATGTCATAAACAACCTGAATTCTGATAATGAAGAAAGTGCTCTTTCGGCCGCACAGGGTAAAGTGTTGAATGACAAGATTGCGGAAATCTCAAATCCGGCCTCTGCGGACAAGGACGGTTTGATGTCGAAGGAGGACAAGAAAACGTTTGACAGCATCCGATTCAGCGAAAATGAGAATAGTATTTGGTTTAATGGGAAGAAGTATGGTGCATACAAGCTTAATTACAAATTGTATGAATTATCAGGAGGAAGCTTAAATCAAAGTGACATTATTAATGCACTTGATGGATTCACCCAAGAACATTGGGACTTAGTGAGTGAAGGCGGTATTGGATATATTGTATCTCCTAGTGAAGGTATTGCTTCCACAACACTATGCTCTCTGAGAGCCTGGGTAGATTCAAGTTATAAGTATCTGTCCATAGTTATATACGGGGTAGAAGGTATCATGTATTTATTGTTTGATTATAACAATAGTAGCAGTACATATGAGGGGACAGTAGTTCTTGATAGGTCATATATAGGTAGAGATGAAATAGTTAACAACCTTACTTCCACTAATACTGATAATCCACTTTCAGCAGCGATGGGAAAAGAACTAAATGATAAAATTGAGTCCATAAAATCGGAAATTTCTGCATTAAGGGATGAAATAGAAGCACTTAAGGGAAGCGGGGCATGAAAACGGGGAGGCACGCCGCCTCCCCCTGTTAAACTTAAATATAATACCATGAAAAACATATTAGTTCTTCGGGCGTCCCTCACGGGAGGCGATGGCAAAGTTAAACAAAAAAATGTAGATATGAAAGCGAGCAACACATTGATTGAGGCGATAAAGAGGTTCGAGGGTTTCCGGGGCACGGCTTACAAGTGCCCGGCGGGCGTGTGGACGATAGGCTACGGACATACGGTTGGCGTGAAGCGTGGCGACAAGATGACGGAGGGCGAGGCGGAACGGCAGCTCAGGCGTGACTTGGCAGAATATGAGGCATTTGTGGACAAATTAGGCGTGACGGAGCGTCAGAACAAGTTCGACGCATTGGTGGACTTCGCGTACAACCTTGGGTGCGACGCGTTGGCCGGTTCCACACTTTTGAAAAAAATACGGGCTTGCGCCCCGGATGCGGAGGTGCGTGCGGAGTTCATGAGGTGGGTGTATGCCACGGTGGCCGGGAAGAAGCGGAAGCTTGACGGACTGGTGAAGCGGAGGAAATGGGAGGCTGACAGGTTCTTCAATATCGCATAGCCATGGGAACGAGTGAGGAGTATTGGCCGATGCTTGACGACGGGGGCTGTAACAGCCCTTCTGACGGCCATGCGGATGGGGGCGACGGGAAGGGCTTGCCGCCTTGGTTGGTCTTCCTGATGTTGGCTTTGGGTGCCTGGATGTTGGCACGTGCGTTGGCGATGTGAATGAATGATTATTAACCCGGTGGCGGGGAAGCGGTCTTTGACTTGGTGGGATTGTCTATTTTGATAATATTATAATCATAATTCGCAGATGATAGGACAAAAAGACTATCAAGGTTTTTATGTTATATAACATATATACGTGCAAATAAGACTTACGTATCGAAATTATTATTATCTTTGTAGAATGAAACAAATTATACCTATACCAAACGTACCAAGAGATGACAGGATTGGAAGTGTGTTTAATCACTTGTTCAAAGTCATATATGCTACAAGATTGTCTCATGATGACGTAGTATGGGATTTCAGTGACACAACTTTTTTTCACCCCTTTTTCCTTGCTCCATTTGCTATTTATAAAAGTTTGTGTGGGAAGAACATAGAATGTCGGAATATGCCATCTTATTTAAGTTCATATTTGGATTCTATATATTTTCATACTTTTCTTGACATAAAGGATGATTCGGATTTGCAGAAGTCACTTCAATCTTATTCGGAAAAGTCGTATATACCAATATGTCGTTTTTCTCTAAAAAATAAGAATATAGACAGAATGCAATCTTTGGTGCAGGCAACGATAGAAAAACAGAACAAACTTGATTCATCGCTAAAGTCGGCTATTTCTTATATGTTGAGTGAGTTGATATGTAATATAAGTGAGCATTCGGAAAGTGAGTTTGGTTATCTATATTCTCAGAGGAAGGGTGATGCACTTAATATATGTATTGCTGATGCAGGTGTTACGGTGTATGGAAGTTATCTTCGGGCGAAAAAATATTTGGAAAAAATATCAGGTAATGAAGCGGAAGCTTTAAGAATTGCCAATGAGGGTTTTTCCACAAAAGACCTTCCGAATGCGGAAAACAGGGGGTTTGGCTTATCCACCACGAAGCGCATGATTGTAGATGGTCTTGGAGGCTCTTTCTTTATGTTGTCCGGTGGTGCATTTCATCGTCACAATAAGGATGGAATACAATACATAAAACTTCCAGAATATATTTCTTGGGATGGAACAGTGTTATTGATACGGATTCCTTTGACCGTTCCTTCCGATTTTAATTATTATAAGTATATTATTTATTAAAAGTGAGAATTATGGAAAATGTAATTAATGTATTTGACATTTTAGGTACAGAAGTACGTTCTCGCTCAAATGCGGAACGTATAAGGGATAAGATGCTCCTTGGTTCTGTGAATATTATTAATCTGCGTGGAATAGAATTTTTATCACGTTCTTTTGCAGATGAGTTATATAATATCATAAATGAGTATTCCGGAACGAAAATTTCGAATGCTATCGGAGCTGTAAATAATATGCTTGAGATTGTAAAATCAAGCCGTCAGCAGAAACGGGTAAGGCGAAATGAAAATTCAGACATTAAGGAATTTGATGATGTAGATAGTTTCTTGACGTATGTAGATACGTTTTGATTTTTATAAAGATTGAATAAAAATCGGCAATCCCACACAAACAAGTCGGGGTTGCCGATTTTTCGTTGCCACAAAAAGAAGTAGGAATGAATAGATTTTTTAAAGTGTTTTGGCCTTGGCTGATGGTGCCGGTGTTCTGGCTCGTGGTGGGGCTGTCGTTGTTTGCCATGTGCGGATGTGCGAGGGTGCAGTACGTGCCGGTGGAGACGGTGAGGATAGACAGCGTGCATGGTGCGCGGTGGTCTGTGGACAGTGTTTACCTGAAGGATTCGATTCACGTGGAATTGAGGACGGAGAGGGACACGGTGTATAGGACGGAATACAAGTACCGGACGCACTGGAGGGAGCGCGTGGTGAGGGACACGTTGGTGTCGGTGAGGACGGACAGCGTTGGCGTGCCTTATCCTGTGGAGCGGAAGCTTTCGAGGTGGGAGGAAACGAAGCTGCACTATGGGGGCTTTGCGCTCGTGGCCGTGGTCGTTTGCATCCTTATAGGATTCGGGAGGTTTGTGTACAGGCTGAAAAAGTAATGTTTACTCCTTCGGGGACGGGAGTATAAAAAAGCCCCCAACGTTCCTTGCATTACCACATGACAAGACGCGAAAATAGCTCGCGCGTTGAGGGCTTTATGTCTTCATCGCGAGCTATCGTTGTATATAAACGCCTTGTCATGTGGTATGACAAAGATATGAATAAAAATCGGATTTTGTATGTGCAAGGAAGATATTTTTAATGAGATTATTCAGGTTGTCAGCAGGGAAACGGAGATTTCACCAAGAATCATATTGTCGGGAAGCAAGGAAACGGAGGTGGTTGATGCACGTTACTTGCTTGTGTATTTCCTTTTTAAGGAGGGCTTCTACCCTTCCCGGATTGCATTATTGGTGCGCAAGACGAAACGCGCGGTAAACTATATGCTATCCAATTTTTCCTCGCGTGTGAGGTGTGGGAAAATGATGGGAATATATCGGGAAAGAATCGGGAATGAGTTGGGAAAAGATTGATTTTGAGTGACATAATGTATTTGTAGTTTTGCAGGGTCAGGATATGCCTGACCTTGTAACGTTTAATTTAAAAGATACATTATGGAGAGAACTTATGTTTTTAACAGCGATGGTACCAGCGGAGGCAGCAAAATGGACATCACTGCATTGCTCCCCGGCATGATTGGAGGAGGACGAAGCGTTGACCCCAACCTGCTTGCCTTGATGGGTAACCGCAACGGCTTTGGAGGACAGGACGGATGGTGGTCTATCATTTGGCTGGTGGTGATTGCTTCTATTTTCGGATGGAACGGCAACGGTGGTTTCTTTGGCGGACGTGGCGGTAACGGTTGCAACGGATTGCCTGCGGAACTGGCTGGAAATTCGGGACGTGAATTGCTGATGCAGGCCATACAGGGTAACGGGAACGCTATTTCCCAGTTGGCTTCTTCGTTCAACTGTTCTACGCAACAGATTCAGACAGCCTTGTGCAACGTTCAGAACAGCATTACACAGGTTGGTAATCAGGTCGGCTTGTCTACCAACCAAATCATCAATGCGATGCAAAGCGGGAATCAGGCTATCCTGACACAGCTTGCTGACTGCTGCTGCAAGACGCAGAATGCCATCACAACGATGGGATATGAGAATCAGCTTGCCATGTGCAACCAGACGAACCAACTTGTGAACACAGCCAACCAGAACACACTGTCATTGCGTGACGGAGCTACGGCGAACACGAATGCCATACTCGCGAAACTTGATGCCATTCAAAATCAAGCTTTGCAGGATAAGATTGCAGCCCTGACGGCCGAGAAGGCTACCCTGACGGCTGAAATCTCACAGCGTAACCAGAACGCTACTATCCTGAATGCAGTAGGCCAGCAGATCGCTCCGTTGGCAGCAGGTTTGCAGGCTTTGCAGGGGGATGTGGACGGAATCAAGTGCCGTATGCCGCAAACCGTACCCGTACAATATCCTAATATCGTAGGTGTAAATCTTGATACTTACCGTGCAGCTGCTTTCGGTGCTTATGCCGGTGACGCTTACGGTCGGAGCGGATATGGTTGCGGATGCAATGGAGGTTATTGGGGATAATGTAAGAAAGGAGGTAAGCTATGTGGCCTAACTTTTTTACAGGATTTCCGTTCGGGTTTCCGGGACTTGGCAGGGTAAACTACAATACCCTGCCGACCGTGGCGGTGAATGTGGGTACGGAGAATGTCACTCTGGAACTTCCGAACCATGCCTTCTATGGCAGGAACTATGTCGGTGGGTTCTACATCAGTCTCCGTCAGGACATCCCGGCCGGGACAACTCAGACGCTGCCTATTCTGATAGGCACGAACGGTGACACACGTCCGCTGATGGCTTACAACAATGAGCCTGTAACAGTGGCCAATCTTGCCGGACAGGGTATCTATGAAATCCATTACAACAAGTACACGAATGAGTTGTTCCTGGTGAATGGAGGTTACAGACCGACTTCGGCACCAGCACCGACACGGGCAAAAGAAACCGCTTCTTTTGGAGCAAGTAAATAACAAGGCGGGGGTCTGTGTTTCGCAGGCTCCCTCATAAAAGTCAAACAATCATGTTTCAGAATTTAAGACCAAACAATACCTTATATATTCTTCATAGAGGGGCTGACCCTGTTCTTGAATGTGGTAAGGTTGTAACAGTAAAGAATCTAAGGACTGTTTATAAAAACACTCCCAATACTCTTTATCCACAGCCTGTTCAAGTAGTGGATATTGTTGCAAGTGTCAGTAACGGGGATACTGTTACTATAACCGAAATGCCTGCCAATCTTGACATTGCTGATGATGTAAAGAATGGTATTCTTGTGTCTGCTTCACGTGAGGAGATGAATGTTGAAATTCTTACGATGAAACAAAAGAGTGAAGAAATACTTAAAAGCGTTGAATATCATAAGAAGTTTCTTTCTTCATGCGAGCAGATGCTTTGTGCTTTAAACCCGGAGGTTGTAGCAAAGCAACAACAAGAAAAGGAAATATTGGACTTGAAAAGTCAAATGGCTGAAATGAGCCGGAATATGGCTGACCTTATGACATTGAACAAGCAACTGATGGAACAGTTTGGTCTTGGTTCTGACACATCCAAAACAAAGAAATGATTATGGGAATGTGGAGTATTTTGGAAGAAGGGCGTGACGATTACGGACGCGGCTTCGGTATGAGAGACGGCGGTGAGATTGAAGAAGCTTACAGGGAAGGATGCCGTCACGGATATGAAAAGGCCATGAACGAGATGCGGGGCGGAATGGGGTTCCGTGAAAGCGGAAACTACAGTGGCGGAAACGGATATGGCAACAGGGGGTATGGTGAACGTTACGATATGGGCGAACGCCGTATGCCGGGTTACTTCCCGGAGTATCCCCGAATGGATGAGATGGGAGAACGTCGGCGCAGACGTGCCAATGGTGAGTTTTATTGATACGGGAGGGGTGGAATTCCCCTCTCTTTTACTAAATCATAAAGGAGAAGATTATGGGACAGAGACTGGATGCTTATGACCGGTTTCCTTCGGGAATGAAGGAATATATTTCGCAATACGGGTGGCACTTCTCGAAGAAGATGTGCGAGTGGGCCGTGTCGAAAATGAAAACCAAGGACGAATCCACCGGGAAACAGAAAAAGCTAGATGCATTGAAGAAGGACGAGGTGGAAGAGTTGTTGAAAAAATACGGCATCAAGCTGGAGAAGGATGCAGGGTACGACTGTGTGTATGCGGCCAACATGGGCAAGGCGGATTATTATAAGAGTTCGATAGCCGATGAATCCCATCTTGCATTGTTCATCAAGGATTACATTGATGACCCTGACGGTTATGACGGGCTTCCTTTTACCCGCTTCTATGCGGATTGTATTGGTTCGGGTACACCAATCATTTGGGAGGATATGATGTAACATTATGATAGTGCAGGATTTCTACATACCGAAGTATGGGTGGAGCGTGAGGGTGTACTATGCCGTTACAACCTATTGGACTGAACGGATAATGAAAGACCTGTATGATTGTGGATGCCGCGGTTATTCGTTGAGACAGGCATACCGCAATCTGACAGAAGGCAACTTGAATACCGGGCTGACTTATTCAAATTTCCACGACCGTGAAACGGTGATGGTGCTTTCCCTCACTTCCACACCGGAGCAGTTTCAGAACTCATGGGATCACGAAAAGGGGCATCTGTGCCGTCATATTTCGCAGGCATCCGGGATTGACCCGTATGGGGAGGAAGCGCAGTATCTTAGCGGTTACGTCGGGCAGAAGATGTTTCCGGTTGCAAAGAAATTTTTGTGCGAACATTGTAGAAAGGAGTTGGGATGTTGAACGTATTGAAAGCCATCATATCCGGCAAACGGGGTCAGGAAGTCTATGACCTCCTGTCTGACGAGGAAAAAGTTAAACTGAATGAATATGCCAAGCTGTATGGCGTAAACCGCCGTCAGCGCAGGGAAATCGAGAGAAATGCGAAGAAACGTGTACATAGATGAACTCATAGCCATTGCCGACAATCTTCCGTATATGGATTATTGCCGGCTTATGGCTGTGCTGAATTGGAATCTGTAATAGAAATATTACTTTTCATTCTACCAACTCATGGGATTTCAACCATGAAATAATCTTGTTGCACAGGTATTCCACATCCTTACGGAAGGATGTATAATTCTGATAAAGGAAAACAAGGTTTGCACAATTATTGGATATTGTGCTTTTAGCTTGTACACCTAACACACCGGACAGTTCATCACGCAATCCGGGAGCCATCTTGTCCCCGGCCAAAGAGGACGGGGAATAAAGATAAAGGACTATGAAGATGAACTTTTTCCGTTGAATCACTGTATTTGTGGCCGGTTTGCATTCCCTATCGCTGATAAGACTTGTGAAGACATTATAAATCTTGGGGATGAGTTTCTTGTCGGACAATACCGGTCGGGTAAGTATGTTTTCTTCCTTGGACAAGTCCGATTTTACGCTTCTGATTTTCCTTATACGTATGATTTTATCAAAATCCAGTTCCATGACACGATTATTTAATTAGAAATCCGTATATTTGTGACGGAATAATCGTTGGGGGTGGCTTGGTCGTGCGGGCCGGCCCCCTTTTTATTTTCAATTTGTCCCTCTTCCCCACAGCATCGCATTGTAGAGCGAGGTTGCATAGAGCCTGACTTCCCATTCTTGGGTGAGTTGGTTGTTGGCCATGGCTGCGAGGCATGCCTTGTGCCATAGGTATTCATTTTTTCCTGTCGCCATTGTATATTCTCCTTTCATATTTTTAACCATCATCAAAATCCCCTTTCCTTATACTTGGTTACACATTCATTTAGCTGTTCCCTTGCTTCCTCCACAATCTTTTGACATACCCTGATTTCTGCCATTTCATCTTCTGACAGTCGCGGGCATCCTTTGAGCCATGAGGAATAATTGCATCCGTTCGTGCCGAGGGAATGGCATTCCAGGGTGTAGTCATACCAACGCAGCAGTTCCCCTTCGGGGGCGTTTTCTTTCAGGTCGGTGACTATCACGTCCATGTCGAAGAAATAGTCTCCGCAACATACGGTTTCGCCCACGCATCCGGCGACCCAACTTTTGCGGGCATCCTCATAGTCGAAGCCGTGCTTCTCACAGAAGGCTTCCAACAAGGCGTTGCAGGAATCGTAATAAACGAAAAGCAATCTTAAATTATCATCGGGTTTGTTCATACTAAATATTTTTTAGGGTTTATATATAACAAGAAGCCCGGCACGGTAGGTGTCGGGTATAAAAAAGAGCACCGGAAACGGGAATCCGGTGCTCTTATGTGTCTGAAATCCAAAGCAGGGGCTATACGAGTTTCAGACGGGATAATCCTATCGGATAGGTACCGGTTTCACTCCAAACAACTTGTAATTGTGGCTTTCGTATTTATAACGCCAAATTACTATATTGGAATCAAGTTCATATTTCTCAGACAATGCTTTCAGCTTATTTACGATATTTCTCGTCGATATGCTGTTTGTTCCACTTTCCATCATCTTCTTCCAAATGTGTTTGTCTATGAGTATGTCTTCGGCAAATGTGTTTGCTTCCTTTTCCTGTTTGTTGTCCAAGGAATATGTTTCGTCCGAGGATATGAACAAGTTTTCCACGTCGTTCCCATTGAAGTGCAGTTCTACATGTCCTAATTCATGCAACACGTTGAATACAAGCCTGCTCATGTCATTATAACGGTGCGTGGTAATAATGGCAGGTGTTTCTCCAGTCATCATGGAAACTGCGTCAATAGGCGTTTTATCTAATTTACGGACAACGGAATAGGAAATGCCGTGGTCATTTAAAACTTGTTTTAGCGTTGCTTCCGTCAATGTGCCTTTGTGGACATGCCCGGCTATTGTTTTAGCTGCACTGACACCACCGCCTTTCGTATAAGGTTGCAACGGATTGTTTTTAATGGCACTTATATAGGCCAAGACAAGCCATGTGTTCTGATTTCTTTCATCAAAACTAAGTTTGTCGCTCTTCTTATACAGGGACTGACGGACAAAATTCATTTTCCCTATTTCCAAAGGATTGAAATTCAAAAGCCCTGAAAGTATTTCCAACTTTTTCTGTATAAAAAGACAAGCATTTATTCCAAGCCGCTTATACAATTCCGGCAAATTCAACAAGGAAGAAAGCATCATTTCGGTAGCTATGGCTTCCTTCTCCAGATTGTCACGCCGTTCGATGGCTTTCGTGTCTTTGTCATATTGCAATTGAAGCTTCATCCACATGTCTGCCGGAATATCCAATGCAGCTTCCAATTTTGCGGCAATAGACGGGGTTATATTTTCCCCTTTCAGCAAACGGGTGACGTTGGGCTTTTGCATCCCCATCCTTTCTGCAAATTCAGTTTTCTTCATTCCGCGGGCTTTTATCTCATCGGCAATTATTTCACTCGGATGAGTGGCTACGAAAGGAATCGTTTCTTTTTTGCTATTTGTCTCCATAATGCTCGCTTATTTCAATCAGGCATATCCTGATTCCATTTTCAAATTCTTCAAATATGAGCCGATATTTGGAAGTGAATCCAATCCGTACACTTGAATAGCCCTCGTAATCATAATGCAAAGGCTCGTAGTTGAGTTTTTTAAACATGTGTAATTCCTTGACATTGTCAACCGGTCTCATCAAGTTAATCACCATGCGCAAATCCCTCATGAATACGGCGTTGCTTTTCAATTTCTTATATCTTTTATCGTTGCTTTTGCCGGTTTCTATAAACAACTTCAGCTCTTCATCCTTATATTCTATGTTTAGCATAAGTAGCTATATTCCTTGTCATGGTGCAAATATAATACAAAGTTATCAATAATGATAATTTTGAAAATGGAATTTATATAATTTTATCTCTCTTCGGATTCAACAGGTACTCAATATCTTTTTGGGGAATCCCTAAAAACAGGAGTGCTTTCCTCATATCGTCCTCCGGGATAACCCTTTGTCCGTTATCGAGAACGCACACCGTTATCTCAATATCTAAGAGCTTCACTTTGCCCTTACTTACGACTTTTGGCATATCGTTATTCATTTTCCACCTCCTTTGCGTAATAGTCCAACATTCCATAGTTCGTAAGTATCTTCTTGTCATAAATACGTGCGGCTTCCATTTCGAGTGCGCATCCTTTGGATTCCACCCATCCGGGCAGGACAAGGACCGCATCGCATTCAAGCAATGCGGTGATGCCGCGCCCGATGTGTACGGCATAACTTGATTCGGGGTCGGGAGACACTTCCAAGGGAGACACCGCCTTGAAGCCATGTTTTTCTATCTGTGCGGAAGCTGACTTTATGGCTGATTCCACTTGCCCAATGTCCCGTCCGCTGATGGGAAGGCTTATGTAGATTCTATTCTTCATTGTTTCAATACTTTTTATTTCCGTGTTTAAAACTCCTAAGTTCGTTGTAGCGCATCTTCTGCCCTACGTGCCACTCGATGTCTATTTCCTGTGCGGCGCAGAAAGAGAAGATTTCGTTCAGGACGGAATGTACCTTGTCTTCCAACACATCGTCGTCCGTACATCCGCCCGTGATTTCCCTTGTGATGGAGAACATGGCTTCCGTGAACGGAATCCCTTCATAATCGAACGTATCGCTTTCTTCGTAATCGAAGTTTTCCAAATCGATTTCTTTCAGTCCGGCAAGGTCGAACAGGCGTATCACGGCATCGGCAAGTTCGTCCTCGACCGTGTCTTTGATGTATTCGTCGAAAGCGACCTTGTAGGCATGTTCAGGGTCTTTTGTGAAACGCGATATGAAATCTTCAAACGGGTTCCTGAACGCGTGCATCCTTTTCCGGTCGGCTTCCAAGGCTTCCATCAGTTCGGATATGACCAGGCAGAGGTAATGTTCGTTACTGTATTCTTCTTCGTGCCAACCGTGTTCGCAAGCTGTCTTATAGGCACGGTCTCTCAGTTCGTTCAAGTTCATGTTTCAATCCTCCTTATTTTCATTTTTGATACTAATGAAACTATTATGGCTAAATGGAAAAGGAATACAGATAATGAGTATTACCGTACCGAGCCAATGGAAAAAGTCCTGAAATATAAATTCTAAGATTTCTAACATACTCATTCCTCCGTATTAGGTAGTAAGTCTTCTATGTAAGCCCAACGGATCAAATCATTTACGGCAACATGAATGTTCCATTTTTGATGTTGGTAAAGGCAATCGGTTTCCCATTCATTGCATTTGTTTTCAAATACAAAGAATTTATTCAATTTGGGATTTTCGCTTGCATCATGCCACACGCTGTTGATGCGCCAGTCTGCACCATCTTTAAATCCTTGTTGGTAATACGGTGTTAATGCAGGATTAAAAATACTGTTTTCAAAAACACAGCTATCTACTGCTGCTTTTTCTATATCTTCTTGTTTCATAATTCAATATCTGCTTAATAATTCATAGAATTTTCGTTTCTTCTCAATGTATTTCAGGCCGTTGCGTCTTAGTCCTCTCTTTGTCTTTGCAACAACCATTTGATAACCATTTACACCTACATAAATATGGTCTTTGTGGTGTTCTTTATTTTCTCTTAGACAAGCATCAATCATTATATCACAATATCTGTAGCTGTCATTCTGAACACCTTCATAGCCTTTACTCATTATGAAGTGTCCTATTTCGTTTGCTTCTTCCTCTGAATAAGCAATGGTAAATATCTTATTCATCTTATCTCCTTTCCACCTACCCCAGCAGCCACCATATGACTGCCAGGAATAGGTAATATAGTTTTGTTTTACTCATTCAAAATCAATTTTCTGTTGCAATACTTCATCTGCATAGAACTTGTCGAAGCTCTTGCCGCTTATCCACCATCGGAAACCGAACTCCGCATCTTGGAAGCTGTGGTTGATATATCCACCATCAATTAACTTTTGGATGGTCTGAATCCACTTATGTTTGGCATGGGGAAAACGTTGGAAATCTTTAATCTTTTGTTTGTAATTCGACATCGGGCAAAGAATACAGCCTATCCGTCTGTAACCTTCATCATACAGCTTGCAATGCGGAACTTTCACCACCTCGTTAAGGAACTCCCAGACATCACGCTCAGTCCAGTAGATGATTGGTGAAATTAATATCTTGTCCTTCCCCCCTACACAAATTGCCATTGTTTCTTCGTGTTCTTCCCACTGGTCGAACGTTCCGCTGAACGATGCTTTGCCATTTTTGCCGGTCTCAAATTCATTACGTTTATTGCGTCTTGTGCTTTCCTGCTTGCGGATGCCTGTCAGCGTAACCTTTCCTGCGCCGGATGTTTCCTTGAACTCAGCACAGCACCATCGAATAGTTCGTGTCGGAATTAGATGTTTTTTTAAAGCCATATCGTAGATACTCATCTTCGGCTTTATCAGCTCCACATCTGGATAATTCCGTTTCACAAAGCGAATAACCTCTGGTGGGTCTACACTTGTAAGGTTCATGTGGGCCTTGAATTTCACGCCTGCCATTTGTGCGATATAGTAAAGGGCTTGGCTGTCTTTTCCACCGGAGAAAGCCAGATAAAACCCATTCTCGGGGTCTAAACGCAAGGCCATGGGTTCGGCCTTGCGCAAAAGGTTGATGGAGTAGTCTATCTTTTTATCCAATTTCATAATTCAAACAGTTCTTTTTGTACATATACATTGCCGTTTCTCAGTCTAATTTCTCCCAAACACTCTTCCCGAAATCGTTTCTCCTGCGCATCGAAATACTCTTTGTCTATTTCCGTCCCGTAGAAATCGAAGCCCATCTTGTAAGCTGCTATCCGGCTGCTCCCGCTACCTAAATGGGTATCGAGGATCTTGTCGCCAGGATTGGCATAGTTCTGTAACAACCATGCGTACAGAGCGACCGGCTTCTGTGTCGGGTGAATCCGTTTTTCATTTTTACGTTTATCCCCTTGCTGAAGGTGTCCTTCTTTCAATGATTTACCTTGGCACATTCCGTTCCACATGTAGGTGAACATTCTTACCGTATCAATCATGGAACAGAAGGCGATTTCACAATCAGAAAAGGAACTTTTCCCGTTAACTTTATTCCAGACAATTCTGCCGGAAGAGAAAATACCATAAGGGTAGTAGTTCACACCCCATACTATTTGTTCTTTGCTGACCCTGAACAATTCTTCAAAGAAGCGTTTTAAAGGAATTCCCCAATGTTTTACCTTGTATGCCGGCCGTTTTATGCCGAAGGATGAGATTTCCTTCCCATAATAGCCTAATTTGTTGGGTCCGTCAAAATACGGAGGGTCAACCACTGCCAGTTCAAAGAACTTGTCGGGAACGGACTTCATGTATTCCATGCAGTCCATGTTATATACTTCACTTATCGGGTGTGTATTCATAGGTCTCTTGTATTGCTTTGAATATTTCGTAAACCACTTGCGGTACTACTGCGTTGCCGTAAGCTTTGATGGATTCCTGCCTCCACTTTGGAAAGGTGATACCGTCCAATCCACCGGAAATCCCATCATCTCCGCTACGAACAGGGGATTGAGTTGGGAAACCTGTCCATGCTGACGGGCCACGAAGTTTTTCAACTCTCCCATCCGGCTCTTTCCGTCCTTGCGGTCTTTCGGCGTCCCGGAAAAAATGTCGCTCGCAGTGGGCGTTGGAAGCATCCCGTTTACCGCCATAGCTGTAAGCCCTTTCCCCATTTGGCTGCCGGGGTTGTACACTTCTCCCCCTCTGTTGCATTGGGTGTCGGAAGAAGTCCATGGAAGTCCATCCAGTCCGTCAAGCCGTTCGGCCTCGTTTCCCCGTTCTTCCTGCTGTGGAAGGTGTTCCCTCCGGCTTTCCTCAATTCTTCCACTCGCTGCGCATGGCGTACATCGGTCGCCATCGGGGTTGGCAGCAAGCCTTGCAACAAACCAGATCCTGTCCCTCCTGTGCGGTGCTCCGACGGCACAAGCCGGAATAAGAAACGGTTGGACGGAATATCCTTCACTTCCAAGGTCTCGGCAGATGGTCTCGACGACGTACTCTTGACGCAGCAATACTCTTTTTCGGTCAGCCTCTCCGAAAAGAGAGGTTTGGCTTCCCACTTCAACCTCCTCGCCGGGCTGTACCATCGTGAGGATGCCAGCAACGTTCTCGCCAACGACCCAAGAGGGCTGTATCTCCCGTATAGCCCGTAGCATTTGAGGCCAGAGGTAACGGTCATCGCCCGCTCCCTTTCGTTGTCCGGCAAGGCTGAAAGGTTGGCAAGGAAACCCTCCTGAAAGAACGTCGATTCTCCCCCTCCATGGGGTGAAATCGGTTTTTGTGATGTCTGCATAGTGCTCTGCATTTGGAAAATGGTGGTTTAAGATTCGTGTGCAAAATTCGTTTATCTCGCAATGGAAAACGTTTGTCCATCCCGTCCATTCGGCGGCAAGGTCAAAACCTCCAATCCCGCTGAACAAGCTGCCGTGTGTCAACTTTCTATCCATCGATTCCGAACTTAATCTTAATCAGGTTGATGATGGCTTTATATTGCTTCTCGTAGATTGTGCCTTTATGCGTCTCCTCTACTTTCTTCTCGAACTCCTCCAGGCTTCCACGGAAACAGCCGCAGGTTATTTCGACTTTATTTCCCTTTGTCTTATAAGCATGCGTATGTCGGTTGCATGAACCGAAACAATCAAAGCCACAGTGCATGTGATTGTTCTCAACCCGAGCATTGCCGTACACCTGAGCATCGCCGTACACCTGAGCATTGCC
>ULVW01104293.1_pt1 | contig 85950 bp, 72 predicted proteins | sample 1959801 | NCBI WGS metagenome assembly ULVW01 (sample SAMEA4835796, study PRJEB28245) | human gut metagenome | biome: gut microbiome; material: fecal sample | place: Denmark | collected 2008
AAGGTACAACCTTTTAACGTAACTGCCAAACGTTTTACCAATAAAAATCGAAAAAAATATCCACTGACGAATTTTACACCTTATTTAATATAATAAGAACAAAAAACATTCTCATAATTTTTTTATTTCCTATCGAATATAGTACCTTTGCAGTCGACAATCAATATGTTATTATACAATAAATCCACAAACTATGATACAAATCTTACAAGCAACAAAAGATACCACCAATGTAACCAAAGAAGTCGTTTCAGCTATTGCATCCGGGCATACAGAACTCATTATCGAGAAATTGATAGATATGTGTATTTCCGCCGGAAAAAACATTTTGATTGCCATTATCGTCTACATCGTAGGACGTTTTCTTATCTCACTTATCCAACGCGTGATGAGCAATATGCTATCACGCCGGAAAGTGGAAATCAGTATCCAAACATTCCTCAAAAGTTTAGTTAGTATATTACTCAATGTCTTATTGATTGTTTCTGTTGTAGGAGCATTAGGAATCAATACGACCTCATTCGCCGCATTGTTGGCATCTGCCGGTGTAGCTATCGGCATGGCACTCTCTGGCAATTTGCAAAATTTTGCCGGAGGTCTTATCATTCTTTTCTTCAAACCTTATAAAGTAGGAGACTGGATTGAAGCACAAAGCGTTTCGGGAAGTGTTACAGCCATACAAATCATGCATACTTTGGTCACTACGGCCGATAACAAAGTTGTCTACATTCCTAATGGAGCCATGAGTAGCGGCGTTATTACAAATTATAGCCGTTTGGACACAAGACGCGTCGAATGGATTGTGGGAGTTGATTACGGAGAAGACATCGACAAGGTGAAAAGTGTAGTAAACGAACTCATTCAAAAAGATAACCGTATCTTAAAAGAACCAGCCCCCGTCATTGCCTTACACGCACTCGACTCCAGTAGTGTTAATGTAACGATAAGAGTATGGGTAGCAAACGGTGACTATTGGAATGTATATTTCGAAATGAACAAAAACATTTACGACGAATTCAACAAACAGGGTATTGATTTCCCATTCCCGCAAATGACTATCCATCAGGCTTAATACATAAGAACAGGAATGATTCAACAAGTAGAAATCATATTACGTGAACGACCGCGAGGTTTTCACCTCGTCACACGGGAGATTTCGGAACAGCTTCCGTCCTTGCCTCAAACCGGTTTATTGAACCTATTTATCAAACACACGAGTTGTGCGCTCTCCATCAACGAGAACGCCGACCCTGACGTGCGTACTGACATGACTAAAATATACGACCGTCTCATCAAAGAAAACGAGCCTTATTACGACCATGTCCTCGAAGGTGCGGACGACATGCCGGCCCATGCCAAATGTAGCCTGACAGGCGTCAGCCTCAATATCCCCATATCCAAAGGTAAATTGAATTTGGGTACATGGCAAGGAATCTACCTTTGTGAGTTCCGCGACTACGGTGGAAGGCGCAAACTCACGGCCACCATCATAGGAGAATGAACGAATGATAGACAGAGCTACGGTAGACCGGATTATGGATGCGGCCCAGATTGTGGATGTCGTATCGGATTTTGTGACTTTACGGAAAGCGGGGGTCAACTACAAAGGCTTATGTCCTTTCCACGACGACCGTACCCCTTCGTTCGTGGTATCCCCATCCAAAGGTCTCTGCAAATGTTTCGCATGTGGAAAAGGCGGCAATGCCGTGCACTTCATCATGGAGCACGAACAACTGTCCTATCCCGATGCCCTACGTTATTTGGCCCGTAAATATAATATAGAAATCAAAGAACGGGAACTGACAGAAGAGGAAAAGCAGGCTCAAGATGAGCGAGAAAGCATGTTCGTCGTCAACGAATGGGCATGCCAGTTTTTTCAAGACCAACTCTACAATACAGTAGACGGACGAGCCATTGGAATGGCCTATTTCCGTTCACGAGGTTTCCGGGACGATATCATAAAAAAGTTTCAGTTAGGATACAGTCCTTCGCAAAGAGACGCCTGTGCCCGTGAAGCCAAGGCCAAAGGTTACAAAGAAGAGTTCCTGCTTTCTACTGGTTTATGTTACAAACGTGACAACGGACAATTACAAGACCGCTTTTTCGGGCGCGTCATTTTTCCAGTACATACGTTAAGCGGAAAAGTAGTAGCTTTCGGAGGACGTGTATTAGACGCAGCCACCAAAGGAGTCAATGTCAAATACCAAAACTCTCCGGAATCTGCCATTTATTCCAAGAAAAAAGAGTTGTATGGATTGTTTTTGGCCAAACAATCTATCGTCAAACAAGACCTTTGCTTTTTAGTGGAAGGCTACACCGATGTCATTTCCATGCATCAGATGGGAGTGGAAAATGTAGTTTCTTCTTCTGGAACGGCACTCACCACCGAACAAATCCGTATGATTCATCGTTTTACGGAAAACATCACCGTACTTTACGACGGAGATGCCGCCGGTATCAAAGCTTCCGAACGAGGCATCGACATGCTATTGGCCGAGGGAATGAACGTCAAATTACTACTTCTTCCGGACGGAGACGACCCGGACAGTTTTGCCCGTAAGCACAACGCCACCGAATATCAAGCTTATCTGAACGAACATCAGGTAGATTTCATTAAATATAAAACCGATTTATTACTGCATGAGGCACAAGGGGATCCTATCAAACTTTCCCGTCTCATCAGCAGTATCGTACATACCATTTCCGTCATTCCGGATGAAATCACGCGTTCCGTATACACCCGGGAAACAGCAACCATGCTGAACATGGAAGAACGAATGTTAGTAGCAGCCATTTCAAAAGAGATGGCCAAAGCCAAAGAGGAAAAGCAAAAACAGCGTGAAAATGAACGAAATCGTAAACACACACAGTTGCCATCCTCCGGACAAACACTCTCTTCCTTAGACCAAGACAGTCTTCCTCCCCCATCCCCATTCCCACCCTCTGAAGAGGGCATTCCCCCTATTCCGGATGACGGAACGCCGGCAGCCCCCCCTGTTCCCAATACTCCGCCTAGCAATAATCCGGCTATAACAGAGAATGCATCCACCCTCTCCTACATTCCCGGTAAGGGAGCCGAGGCCATGTTATTCTACAGGAAAGAACTGTTGTTGATACAAGTCCTCATTCGTTATGGAGAGAAAATTATATGTTACGCCGAAAACGAACAAGGAGAAGAAGTCCCGGTCAGTGTGGCCGAGTTCATCAACTATGCGTTGCAAGAAGACGGTTTGCTGTTCCACAACGCCCTTCATAAGCATATCCTGCAAGAAGCCATCGACCATATACACGAGGACGGCTTCTCGTCAGAACGCTATTTCCTGAACCATCCGGACAACCATATCAGTATGCTGGCTTTTGAGTTGAGTGGTGACAAATATCAACTGAGCAAATATCATTCCAAACATCAGAAAATCGCCAACGATGAAGAGAGGTTGACCGAATTGGTTCCCCACCTGATTTCCGACTTCAAATTGGCCATTGTAGACGAAGAACTGAAACAAATCCTCTTGAAATTGCGCCAACCCGATATTCTTTCACGCAAGGAAGAATATATGGAAATCATGAAGCATTACAAAGAGATGAAGGACATAGAACGAACCCTGGCCCGGGAACGGGGCGACCGGGTCATCACTTAATACAGACAGCTTATGGTCATCTTGATTACAGACGCAACCCACTGTGACAAAACTCTCCTGGCCTAAAGACTTTTGGAAAAGTACAAATATCCTTATTTATCCATTGACTTATTAAAAATGGGACTTATCAGAAGCGGTAGCACCTCCCTGTCTCCAAAAGAAGACTCAGAATTGGGCCATTACCTTTGGCCTATTCTCGGGAAAATAATCAAGAGGTTCTCGAAAAAGACCAACCGGTTTTGTCCCTCTTTATCCAATAAATCACTATTTTTGTAAAAACATCCAATTGACACGCCCGATGAATCATTTAGAAACAGCACGACTGATATTACGTCCTTTCACGGAACAAGACGCGGAAGCTCTGTTTGCCATACTTAGCGACAGAGACGTAAACACATTCCTGCCGATGTTTCCGCTTAAGAACCTGGAAGAAGCAAAAGCATACATCAAGGACAAGCATGCGGCAGTACATGCAGGAGAAACCCTGTTATACTACGCCATCTGCCGGAAAGAAGCTCCTGCTCCGATAGGTTATGTGCACGTAAGCGGAAATGACAGCCATGACTTAGGATACGGGCTGAAGAAAGAATTCTGGCACAAAGGGTTCTGTACTGAGGCATGCCAAGCCGTCATCGAGCAACTGAAACAAACCGGAATTCCTTATATTACGGCCACCCATGACGTAAACAATCCTCGAAGCGGCAAAGTCATGCAGGCCCTCGGCATGAAATACCAATACTCATACGAAGAATTGTGGCAACCCAAAAACTTCTTGGTAACCTTTCGGATGTACCAACTCAACTTCGACAAAGAAAAAGACAGGGTGTATAGAAAATACTGGGATAAATATCCCGTCCACTTCATAGAAAACCTGACTCCCGGTACAGAACTGCCTTCTATATAAAACTCTTCAAAAGATTCACATTCAAATTCATTCTTATGAAACATTTGACCCGATATTTATGGCCCATTGCCCTCTGCATGTCAGTAGGTTTTTCCGCCTCGCTATTTCAGCGGGAAGCCATCGCGGAATGGTATCCTTTCCTGAATAAACCCGTACTCACCCCTCCCAATGGAGCGTTCCCTATCGTATGGGGCATCCTTTACATCCTGATAGGAACCTCCTTGGGACGAATCTGGGGCAAAGGCCTGAAAGTATCCCAACGTGAATGGTGGATACAGTTAGCCCTGAACTTCTGTTGGAGTATCGCCTTCTTCTTTTTGCGGGAACCCTTATGGGGCATGGGCATCATTCTGATACTCGATGTGGTGGTACTGGACTATATCCTTATCACATTCAAAAAGGACAAGTTTGCGGCCGCCTGTTTCATCCCCTATATCCTGTGGCTGTTATGGGCAACTTACCTGAACGCCTACATTTATATCTTCAATTAACGCAGCAGCGAACGTCCGCAACGGTTTCCGCTTATCGTCACGTCCTTGCAATCCTCCGTACGGAAGAACGCATCCGGAGATACAGGACCGTCTCCCGCCACTGAGATATAATTATCCCGGATGATCAGGCCATCCGTAGCCCGGGCAGATACCGCCTCGCTCCCTTGGCGAATCACAAAACGATTAGCCTCTATACGGACATTGCGATGGACGGCACCTTCATAACGGTCATTTTCCGGCATCATGGCAATGACGGGGGAACCGCATTCCATAAACAAGTTGCGGCGTATCGTGACATCGCGTACAGGACCGGATTCATACCACCCCCGCGCATCGTCGGAAACCAGTACCCCGCTCATCGGGATACGATAGAATACGTTATCTTCTATCACGACCTTCCGGCGTGTCGTCACCAGAATCCCCCGGGTAGGAATACGGGAGAAATAATTATTTCGTATCTCCACTTCGGGTGTCCATGTCACATTCTCCACCGACACATTCTCCGCCGTCTTCACATTGTCGTTCACAGCCCGGTCCAACGTCAGCAGGATTTCATAATCGTCTATCCGTTCTACAGCCTTCACACATGCCGGTTGCAAGCAACGCAGGGAATGAGCATCCACGAACTCCACCTCATCCCCTTTATAAAAAGCCTCAAAACCGTATGACTGTCCGTGCATGAAACGCACCTTCACCTGCCTGTCCGAAACATATTCCATGACTTTCAGATGCGTGCCGTGTATATTGATCGGGTCGTCGTGCGCCCCTTCAAAATAAGAATCAAGAATGCGTATTTTCCCTTTGCACCCAGACATCTGGACAAAGTCCGCAAACCCGGCACAAGTACGTCCCGAGCCCCATTCCGGCGCACAATATAACTTCTCATAAGTCAGGTTCTCGGAATACTGCCCTACAATCCCGAAATTACCCAAGAAATGGAATTTGATATTTACGAGCTTCACGTCTTTGCTCTGATGTATAAAACCGCATGCTTCAGTCCGAAAGGAATGACGCATCTGGTAAACCTCTCCCGTTTTGAATCCGGGAGCACGGTCGTAATTAAAACGCACCACCCCCTCGTCCAGTTCGATGGCTTTCGTCACACCGGCCAATGGGGATTCGCACCGATTGGTCACGTTGGTTTGCGGATAGAACACCTGGGCAATGCCTCCGCCAAAACGCCATCCCTCACCTTTCCAATAAAACTTCCCATCCTCTATCTCGTAACTCGAACCGGCAGTAACCCTGGCAGTGATGGAATTTGCATCGGTTGAAACCACGGTCATTTCAGGTACTGACGGATCGGCAGCCACCAATGAGAAATTTTTCAAAGTGACATTCTCGCATCCGTCAATCACGAAAGGCGTCATTTCGCCGTGGGTTACGAAACGGGCACCTCCTCCATCCACTGTAATATTCTTCATGTCCTTGAGCCATATCCCTATATGTTTCGTCGGGTCAGGATTCTCTTCTGCCGAAGCCGTATTGGATATATAATATAGGTACGGAGAAGAAGAGGTACGATAAATATGGTAATCTCCTTGTTGCAACTGGATTAACACCGGACACCCCTTATATGTCGCCGCCGCCTCTATCGCCTGCCTCAATATGGGTGTCGCATCACCATCAGACGTAGCCACCTTCAAAATGACCGGAGAAGCGGCACTTAACGAAAATGAGACTAAAAACACGATAAAAGAAACGATTTGTTTTTTCATACACATGGATTAATTTAGAAAGATTAATGTCACAAAGTTAAAAAAACACCCACAGCACACTTTATCCGACATGATGCAAAAAATACCATATTTACGGCAAAGTCGTGTTTCGTCATCCCACACCGTCACCTTCACGACAGTGTTTTGCAAATTCTTTCGGACTCATGCCAAATTGTTTCTGAAAACTCTTGCTAAAATAAGAAGCCGAACTGAATCCGACCATATAACCAATATCGGAAACACGATATCCTCCTTCATTCATTAAATCCGCAGCTTTCTTAAGCCGGAGCACACGGACCAAATCCACCGGTGAACGTCCAAACACTTGTTTGGTCTTCCTTAACAAAGTAGACCTGCTCATATTCAGCAGTTCAGCCATAGCCTCCACATTGAAAGTCTCGTCCATCAAGTTGCCTTCTATCGTGCGAATGACCCGATTTGCCCACTCACGTTCTTTTTCATTGATTCCCACAAGCGGTAAGACCTCCCAAGTGGTATTCTCCGGCTCATCCCTTTCATTATGCAATTGCAAAGGGGGGTGCATACCGGTTGCCACCCAAGTAAAAAAGTCCGTTTTGGCTTCATACAACTCTTTTTGTTTTTCCATTTCCAGATAATGTTGGCGTATCCTCAACCTACGCTCCTGGCGTCTCCTGTAAACCTTAGCGGAGAACCACACCAAAGCCAATATCACAACCACATACACCCCATATGCCCAACTGGTACGCCACCACGGCGGTAAAACCGTAACCGAAAGTTCACGCAATACCTCGACGCCACTATGCCCGTCTACTGCTTTCACCTGCAAACGGTACTGTCCCACAGGCAATGTGGCATACACGACTCGATTATTTTCTGCCTGCACCCATTCGCCATCCAATGGTTCCAACCGATAGAAATAGCGGGTTGTAAACGCAGCCGGATAGCTCAACAAGGCAACCGTTAACCCTATGTTCGCATTATAACAAGGTAGTTCTATCTCATTTGCAAACCCAATGGAACGAGACAAAGGAGATCCTTCCACACCGGGACGAACCTCTTCATTATTGACGGTAAGGCTAGTGAAATACAATGGAGGAACTTTACTTTCCTTACGCACCCCCTTGGGTTCAAAAGCCACCATGCCATCCACTGTCCCAAAGTACAAGCGTCCGTCAGCCCCTTCCACCACAGCCTGATAGTTAAACTGGTTCGCAGGCAAACCGTTCACCGTCGTAAAGTTCCTCCACGTACGGTCGCCGTCCCAACTTACCAACCCACGATTGGTTCCTAACCACAACACTCCATCCCGGTCTTCAAGTATGCCATACACCACATCGTCCGGTAATCCCTCCTTCATCGAAAAAGTCGTAAAGTCATCCGTATCGGCGTTGTATTTACATAGCCCACCACGTTCCGTAGCGACCCACAAATCACCCGACCGGGATTGCATTACGGAAGTCACATTGTTGGACACCAAAGCATTACTTTCCTGTGAGCCATGCCCATATCGGCGGAATTTTCCGGTCTCACCGTCACGCACCCACAGGCCATCGCCCATCGTTCCTATCCATAAATCCCCATCACGGGCTTCCAACAAACAGAAAACCCATGACCGGCCCACCTCGTCCACTCTCCGGAAGTCCAGAGTTCCCGGCTCTGCCTTATATAGCCCACGGTCGGTTCCCAACCATCTGACTCCCCTACGGTCAGTAAGGAATGCATACACATCTCCCGTTCCCACACGCAAACTCTTGGAAGAATGCCGCGTAATGTCTCCCGTCAAAGGATCGATCACCCACAATCCATCTTGAAAAACGCCACAATATACTTTCTGTTCCGAATAAGACATAAAAAGGACTGATGGCCTTCTTTCCGCACCGGTCACCATCCTCGTCATTCCCCCGTCCTCCAAATCCAACCGGTATATACCCGCATTTTCTGTTCCAATCCATATCCGCCCCAAGCCATCCACCGCCATTCCCCTTACCTTTACACGCTCGGGAAAGTGCCGGACATTCCCGGTCATGTATTTGGAAAAATGCACATCCGGGCATGGCATATAGTCAACCCCTCCATACATCGTGCCCACCCATAATCCGGAATCTTCATCTGCATAAAACGCACAAACCACATTGTCCGACAGGCTTTGTACGTTCTCTCCGTTGTGAGTCAGGCACACAGAACTCCCCGTCTGCCCGTCCACTACGAATATGCCTTTGTACGTCCCGACCCAAAGCTTGCCACCGACAACACAAAGGCAACGGATATAAGTATCCTGTAACCCGGGACATTCCATTTCCTTTGGCACAAGGTCTCCCGGAACATACTTAAACAAACGCCCCTCATGCGTCCCTAACACCACGCTCCCATCATATTCGCACATCATCACCATCTTCTTCCCGTCCCAAAAACCGCCATCCTCCCCCATAGCAAGGCGCACAAAACGATTAGAAGATTTATCATAACGGAACAGTCCTGCTCCCCACGTGGAAAGCCACACCTCACCATTACGGCGTACCAACAAATGGCTTACCGGACATTCCTGCATCTGCTTTCCCTCAACCACCTTATATAATTGCAGCTTACCCCGCACATACCGGAACACCCCTTGTTCCGGCACGACAATCCATACGCTACCATCCTCGTCTTCTACTATATTCAGAACCCAACTGTTTATCCGTATGCCTTCTTTTGTCTTTGCTTCCAAATACACAAAACGGTCTGATTCCGGATCATAACAAAACACCCCGTTCCCCGTTCCGACCCATAATGCCCCATTCCTTCCGGCACACAGTGCCGAAATGTCCCGTCCTTCCTTTTGCGCTTTCCTATCCTCACAAACCTTCCGCACCATAGTCTTCCCGTCAAAACGATCCAACCCGTTTTTCGTCCCCAACCAAATGAAGCCATAGCGGTCTTGTACGATGGCCTTCACGTTATTTTGCGACAAGCCGTTCTCGCATGTGATATGCGAAAAACAATAGTCATCGGGGTTTTGAAAAAAAGCAAATGCCATCATACACGGGCATACCCACAACAGCGCAAACAATATATTCCTCATGAAAAGACAGTTTTTCCGAATCCCCAAAGTTAAGGTTTAAACATCAAATAACCTATAAAATCAAATAAAAAAGCTTCAGCCATAAAAATGACCGAAGCTTTACGATTACATTTACCTCATATTCAGTACATCTCCCTTCTTCAAACATACCGTCCAACATCCGTCGGCATCGACCGGCGCATCTGTTTTACGTCCGTTCAGCGTCAGGCGGTAAGATTTACCTTCTGGAATTTTGATTTTCAGGGTCTGATCCGCCGTTGCTTTCAATGCCACCGTTTGGAGCACTTCATTCTGCCATTCTGCATCAAGCTCTGCCCCTCCGCGAATACACAAACCTCGGAACGAACCGTTCTTCCACTGGTGCGGCAAGCAGGGCAAAATCTCCAAATAACCTTCTTGCTGCTGTACCAACATTTCCGCAATACCGGCAGCGCCTCCCGGATTTCCGTCAAACGCATAAATATCGTTCTCAGCCCCGGCAATTCCACCCGGCGACACCGTCATCAAATTGTCACGGGAAAGTTTTCCCTCCAATATCTTTACGCTCTCATAAGCCTTGTCTGCATCGCGCAAACGGGCATAAAAACAAATCATATTCGCCCAGCTCCACTCCGTGTCTTCCCAACCTTCGGCAGACAAACGCAGTTCCATCGTCTTTCGTGTCGCCTCTGCCAAATCCGGATTCTTGCCGGCTGTATATTGCGCAAAAGGATAAAAGCCTAACAGATGGGAAGTATGGCGATGGTTAGGGTTCGCAATTTCGTAATCTTCGGCCCATTCCTGTATGCCTCCGTCCCGTCCAATCTTATAAGGTGGAAGTTTGGCCATCACGGCACGTAAAGAATCGGCAAAAGCACGGTCCACGCCTAATATTTCCGATGAGCGGATACAATCCGAAAAGATTTCATAGACCAAAGTGCGGTCGCACGTGGGCATCATGGAAACCGCACAGTACTGTCCTTTATAATTAAACCCATTCTCGGGCGACACACTCGGGCCTGTCACCCAATACCCCGTATTAGGATCTTCCGTCATGAAATCGAGCAGGAATTCCGCATTCCCTTTCAACAAAGGATAAGCTTCCCTTGCAAGGAAATCCCTGTCTTGCGTATATTCGTACTGCGTCCACAGATGTGTGGCAATCCACGACGAAGCGGTAGGAAAAAGCCCCCACAGGATACAATTGGAAGGCGCTGTATATCCCCATACATTGGCAGTAGTGTGCACTGTCCACCCCTTGCAACCGTAAACGATCTCGGCCGTCTTCCGCCCATAACGAGCCAAATCGGCAATATAATCGAATAGCGGCCGATTACATTCCGCCAAGTTCCCCACATTGGACACCCAATAATTCTGCTGGGTATTCATATCCAAATGATAATCATTGGTCCAAGGCATCGTGCAGGCCTTATTGTCATTGAAGAATCCCTGCAAGGCGATGGGAAGGGGTGAATCCTCGCGCGAAGAGGCGATGGTCAGGTAACGCCCGTATTGGAAAAACAGCGCGTCCAAGGCCGGGTCGTCTTTTCCGGCCAAGGCATTTTTACGGCGGACATCAGTGGGCAACTTGGAAGCGTCTTCCCCTTCAAATTGCAGTTCCACCCTGCTGAACAATCGCGAATAATCAACTACATGATTGCGCTTCAACTCCTTATAGGATTTAGCGGCAGCGCGCTCAATACCTTCCTTGCATAAGGTTTCGTAGTCCGGGCTTTTATAGTCCGTACGCACATCCACCAACAACGTCACGGCGTCGGCATTCCTGACTTCAATCCGGCATCCATTGGCTTCCACCGTACCTTTTTCGGCCAACACCCGAATCCTACCTTCAAAATGCACTCCGCCCTTTCCGTGCATCGGGAAAAGGGCCTGCCCGTCAAACCGTAACAAACCGTATTCCGCCTTAACTTCCGCTTCACGCATCAAGTCGAGCGAAACCCCAAAAGTCAGGCTGCCTTTTTTATCTGCCGTAAGACGCACCACTAGCAATTTATCTGGATTGGAAGCAAAATATTCACGGGCATAATGCACACCGCCCACTTCGTAATCCACCCGGCAAACGGCATCCGTCAAGTCCAACGAACGACGGTAACCCTCCACTTCACCACGGGGGTAAGTGAAATCCAACCTCAAATCCCCGATGGGCAAATGCGTACCAAAAGAATGGGGTGTACCCACCAGATTGTCCCATGCGATATGGTTTCCCTCTATTATCTTTCCGGCAAAGAACAGCTTCCTCAACCCGTCCAACATTTCGTGCCCGAAGTACTTGTGCTGTTCCGGATCTTCCTCGCCAGACCACATCGTGGACTCATTCAAAGCCAAACGCTCCGTATGCGTGCCCCCATAAACCATGGCTCCCAAACGGCCATTGCCCAAAGGCAAAGCTTCCATCCATTGCGTAGCCGGACGGTCGTACCACAAAGACAGTCCATCACTTTTCCGGCCATCACCAACGGCCCATGAGGCCGAAGGCAAAAACAGCAATCCCCATAAAGCCACAAACCACACATGGGCTCCTAAAAAATACATTTTTCTCATAACGCAAATTCCTTATGTTATTGTTGATTATTGCACAAAGGTAACAATCCACGCTTATGGAAATCTGCGCTATTTCGTCACATACATGTATTTTCACTTCAATAGTACCTTGGTTTGCAAACTATTACGCAATATTACCATTTCATTCCATGCTCACCGCCGTACCGCTGCATGTCACCATCAGCATGCTGCCGCTTGCCCCCACCGTTTCATAATCCAAGTCGATTCCAATGACCGCGTTGGCACCCAACCGGGCCGCTTCCTCCCCCATCTCCCGCAAAGCCGTGTCTTTGGCCTTGCGCAAGACCTCTTCATACGAACCCGAACGCCCGCCGAAGAAATCCCGCAATCCGGCAAAAAGGTCGCGCACCGCGTTCGCGCCGATGATAGCCTCACCTGTCACCACACCGTGATACTTCGTAATATGCTTGCCCTCCACAAGGGCTGTAGTCGTCATCAACATAATATAGTGTATTTAAATTACCGCCTTCTTTTTCCACCTTTCGTCATCCAATGATCCACCGAATATTTACCCGGTCCGGCCATATACATCAGAATGAACACAACCAGATAGACAAAAGCCAATTCACCTCCCGTCATGCTTCCGCCATGGGCAAAGAAAAAAGCCACAGCCATCGTTACGATCATCGGAATCATACTCAAACGATACAAGAAACCGAACACGAAAGCTACTGAACAAAACAGTTCACCGAAAATGGCCAGCATCAGGGAATAACGGCTCCCGATTCCGAACGGGTCGGGGAAAGAAGCAGACATGGCGGCAAACCCTGTCAGTTTGGCATAACCATGGGTCATCAGTAAAGAGCCGAATAGCAGACGCATGGACAACAGGAAAAGGGAAAAGTTCGTTTGGTTCGCTTTACGCGGAAACAATAAAGTATTATATTTCATATTCATCATCATTTAATAGTAAAAAATACAAGATAAAGCTGCTGTAGATACAAAAAAACCTTGTCTGAAGCCAAATATACAAATAAGATTCGTCTTCCTGACCCTTTTTACATTTAATAACGACCTTACAACCGTTTTATCTGTATTTTTATCTGCCCAGGTCAGACCTGGATGCCATACACCTGCTTGACCTCATCCATCACGAAGGTGGACTCCATGGAACCGAGGCTTTCGATTGTCCCCAACACATTGAGAAGAAACTCCTGATAATACTTCATATCTGGCGCATGAATTTTGAGCAGGTAATCGTAACTGCCGGAGATGTTATAACACTCCGTCACTTCCGGTATTTCCCGGATAATGCCCGTGAACTCTTCCGCGATTTCTTTGTTCAACCGGCGCAACTTCACCCGGCAAAATACTAAAAAACCACGATTGAGCTTTTCGGCATCCAACACTGCGATATACTTCTTAATGTATCCTTGCGCCTCCAGTCTCTTCAAGCGTTCAAAAACAGGGGTCGTAGAAAGATGCACGCGTGCGGCCAGTTCTTTTGTCGTCAAACGGGCATTATCTTGCAAAGTACGCAGGATTTGCAAGTCGATATGATCTAAACTTTCCATAGAAAAAACGTCTATAAACAGAGCTGTAGCCCCCTTAAACAAGGCTGTATATTCTGTTTTTGAATACAAAAATAGATATTTTTTCCGTATTTCTTTCACTTCTTGTTTGATTATTCCAAAAACCATAACTTTGCCATCATCGAAACAAGAAACAGTCAAGAACTTAATAACAGAAACATCATGGACAGAACAAAACTACACTTCGAGACCCTGCAACTCCATGTAGGACAAGAGCAGGCGGACCCGGCCACGGATGCCCGTGCCGTACCGATTTACCAAACCGCCTCATACGTGTTCCACAATGCGGACGATGCAGCCGCACGCTTCGGCCTGCAAGCCCCCGGCAACATCTACGGACGGCTGACCAACAGCACGCAAGGAGTGTTCGAGGAACGCATGGCCGCCTTGGAAGGCGGAATAGCCGGACTGGCCGTAGCTTCGGGAGCGGCCGCCATCACTTACGCTTTCCAAAACATCACACATGCAGGCGACCACATCGTAGCCGCCAAAACCATTTACGGCGGCAGCTACAACCTCCTGGCCCACACCCTGCCGGCATACGGCGTCACCACTACATTCGTCGATCCTGAAAACCCCGGCAATTTCGAACAAGCCATACAGGAAAACACCAAAGCCGTATTCATCGAGACATTGGGAAACCCCAATTGCAACATCATAGACATTGATGCCGTGGCCGACATCGCACACCGCCACCGGATTCCGCTCATCATAGACAATACGTTCGGCACGCCTTACCTTATCCGTCCGATAGAGCATGGGGCAGACATCGTCGTACATTCGGCCACGAAGTTCATCGGCGGCCACGGCACTTCATTAGGAGGTGTCATCGTGGACTCCGGAAAATTCGACTGGAAAGCTTCCGGGAAATTCCCGCAACTCACCCAACCGGATGCCAGCTACCACGGCATTTGTTTCACCGACGCGGCAGGAGCGGCAGCCTACATCACCCGTATCCGCGCCACACTGTTGCGCGACACGGGAGCTACCATCAGCCCGTTCAATGCCTTCATCCTTCTTCAGGGGTTGGAAACCTTGTCCTTACGGGTGGAACGCCACGTGGAGAACACCCTGAAAATCCTGGATTTCCTCTCCACACACCCTAAGGTAAAGAAAGTCAACCATCCGGCATTGCCCGGACACCCCGACCATAAACTATATGAAACGTACTTCCCGAAAGGAGCCGGTTCCATCTTCACCTTCGAAATCAAGGGAGGACGTGAAGAAGCGTTCCGCTTCATCGACAGCCTGGAGATATTCTCTCTTTTGGCCAACGTGGCCGATGTCAAATCGCTGGTCATCCACCCGGCCAGTACCACCCACTCCCAACTCAATGAAACGGAACTGGCCGAGCAAGGCATCACGCAAGCCACGATACGTCTCTCCATCGGCACGGAACATATCGACGACTTGCTCTCTGACCTGACGCAGGCCTTCGCCCAAGTCTGAATACCTAAGAACCACGTAATACATATACATTCGACAAACGCAAAAAAGAAAAGATTATGGAAAAGGTTTATCATTCGCTGACCGAACTTATCGGGCGTACACCTTTATTGGAAATCAGCCACATAGAAAAGAAAGAACAACTGAAAGCCAGAGTTCTGGCCAAACTGGAAAGTTTCAATCCCGGAGGAAGCGTGAAAGACCGCGCAGCCTTCTATATGATAGAGGCGGCAGAAAAAGAAGGCCTGCTGCGTCCCGGTAGCCTCATCATAGAGCCTACTAGCGGAAACACGGGCATCGGACTGGCTTGGATTGCCTCAGTCAAAGGTTACCGGCTCACGCTCACCATGCCTGAAACCATGAGCCTCGAACGCCGCAATCTTCTGAAAGCATTAGGTGCCACACTGGTACTCACTCCGGGCAGCGAGGGCATGAAGGGAGCCATCCGCAAGGCCGAAGAACTGAAAGCTGCAAATCCCGGTGCTTTCATTCCGGGACAATTCGACAATCCGGCCAATCCGGAAGCACACGTACAAACCACAGCAGAGGAAATATGGAACGACACAGACGGTAAAGTGGACTTCTTCGTAGCCGGCGTAGGCACGGGAGGTACCATCAGCGGAACAGCTAAAGGATTGAAAAAGCACAATCCGTCCGTGCAAGCCATAGCCGTAGAACCGGACGCCTCGCCCGTTCTCTCCGGCGGTAGCCCCGGGCCTCATAAAATACAAGGAATAGGTGCCGGCTTCGCTCCGGTGAATTTCGACCGCCAACAGGTGGACGAAATCATCCGGGTCACAGACGAAGATGCCGTCCGTGCCTCCCGCATGTTGGCCAACCACGAGGGGGTACTCGCGGGCATCTCGTCCGGCGCTGCCCTGCACGCCGCCCTGCAAATCGCACGCCGCCCGGAGAATGAGGGCAAAACGATTGTCGTGCTGCTTCCCGACACGGGCGAACGCTACCTGTCTACCGTACTGTATGCCTTCGAAGACTTCCCGTTGTAAAGGGCCTCAACCTAAAATGTATGCTTTTCTGCTTACATCGCCTTATGGAACAGGCGTTTTCATAAATCACTCATAATTAACGATGTAAATAAGCAGAGCCATTCCAAAAATCAATTGCCGCAGATTCACAAATCATTCTGCGGCAATTGATTTTTCAATCTAAGCCAAACGATTTTCCGTTTGGCGCACAAAAATTTCACGCTCCCCGCCCGCAAAATTTTTCAATCGGAAATCCCGGGGCGACATTCCCGTATTCTTTTTAAAAAAACGTGTGAGGCACGACTGGTCCGTAAAATGAAGCCGCTCCGCGATTTCCGTAACGGACAAGTCCGGCTCGCTAAGCAATACCTTAATCTCTGCCACCAACTGCTCGTCTATCAACTGCTTGGGCGAACGTCCACCCATATAACGGACGGTAATCTGATGCAAATAACGTGGAGTGATGCAAAGCTTTTCTGAATAAAAAGCCACTTGGTGCTCCTGTGCGCCATGGTCGCGCACCAACTGCATGAACCTGTGGCAAATCGCCTGCTTACGGCTGTACTGCTTCGCGACCGACAGCTTTTCCTGTATGGTGTTGAACAGCCACATCAGCAACCCCTGCAGGAAATTATACTCTTGCTGCTGCCTGAACGGGGACACATTTCCGCAAAAAAGCATCTGAGCCATATCCATCCACAAATTGATCTGCACCCATGTGGCCTGGCTCCGCTCATCCTCCGTATGACGGTAACAAGGATGTTCGTGCGTGTAGTTCAGGTAAGGGGTATCTATGGGCAGGACGGCTTTCAGAAAAACTTCTTTGGGAAACATCAGCAAACGTACCGTAAAATCATCCGACGCATAAAGCACTTGTATCAGGCTTCCTGTAAGAAAAATAAGCTCGGTCTGCTCCCCCAAGGCATATTGCTGCACGCCGGTGGACACGACAGCCGTGCCACGGACGCAAATCAAATAAACCCCGCACACGAAATGGCTTGGTTTCGAGCGCAGAGAGGCCAGATTGGTTTCCTCATAGTGGATGGATGAAGTGTCGGAAGGTAAGAATACGGCCATGGTTTTATTCCTTTTTAGACCGCAAATATACAAAAAATCAATCCCTCTGCCGTATATTATTCCGATAATGAAATGTTTTGTACACGTTACGACAAACGAAAACAGTTCCGATTGAAGTACTTTTGCACCGGAAAAAACAAAGCATTTGGAAACAATGGGAAGCAAACGGAACTCAAAAACATTCATCCTGTTATTCTTGGGCCTCTTGAGTGCCTTCGGACCGTTCGTGATGGACATGTATCTGCCCACTTTGCCTGCCATGTCGGTCTACTTCCGCACCACATCTTCCATGGTGCAACTTGGACTGACGACCAGCATGGCCGGACTTGCCGCAGGCCAACTGTTTTTCGGCCCGTTGAGTGACAAATACGGCCGACGTCCCGTATTGTTAGTCGCACTCATGCTTTTCCTGTTATCCACAGCCGGTTGCATTTTTTCCGAAAACATCCTGCAATTCATCGCCTTACGATTCTTGCAAGGCGTATCCGGGGCGGGCGGTGTCGTCCTCTCCCGTTCCATCGCAGCCGACAAATATTCTGCCCGCGAACTGGCCGGTGTATTGGCCGTCATAGGAGGCATAAACGGAGTAGCCACTGTAGCAGCACCCATAGCCGGAGGCTTCTTGGCCGATGCAAGCGGATGGCAAGGCATCTTCTGGAGTCTCTTTTTATTGGGAACGATTCTACTGGCAGGCAGTTTCCGCATGGAGGAATCGCATCCGGCCGGACAGCGTGCCTCCGTCCGGTGGAACGACATCCTCCGCAACTTCGGCCTCGTATTACGCAACCGGCAATATTTGGCCTACACTTTACAATACGGATTTACGATGGGAGTACTCTTCGTGAATATCGCATCGGCTCCTTTCATCATGCAGGAACATTACGGCCTTTCCGCCATGCAATTCAGCCTGTGCTTCGGGGCAAATGCCATAGCCATGGCCGTTGCATCGGCCGTTGCGGTCAAATTGCCCACGATGAAAGACGCATTGCACATCGGCAGCAATGGCATGTTGTGGCTGTCTTTCGCATGGTTGGCAGCCTTGTCGCAAGGATGCAGCTTTTGGATATACGAGACATTGGTATTCGCCCTCCTCTCCATGGCAGGCATCACCTTTACCGCTTCCAACACGTTGGCCATGGAATGCGAAAGAGAAAATGCTGGCGTGGCTTCGGCGCTTCTCGGCACTGCCGGTTTTGCCGTAGGCGGCATCATGTCTCCCTTGGTAGGATTGGGGAACATCCTCTTTTCTACCGGCACACTGTTCATCTTCAGCTCGTTCCTTGCCCTCTTGTGTACACACTATGCCTTGTCGTCGCAAGGTTTCATCCGTAGCCATATCTTAGAGGAACTCCGGCAAGCTGCGAAAAAGATATCCACCCTCCCACGGCAAAACTCCAAATGACCACCCTACGGCCCGTAACGGTCAATGACTTTCCCTGAAGAATTTCAAGAAAAACAAGATTTGATAATCGATGGAATTGTTCCAATATTCACCCGTATGCGCTCCGGGGCGCACAATAAAGTCGTGCATGACACCTCGTTCCAACAACTTTTGATGGAAGGCTTGGTTGACTTCAAAGAAGAAATCATCATAGCCGCAATCAAAAATAATCCGTAGGGCACCATCCTTGAGTTTGCCTGTTTGGTTGATGACGGTATAATCGTCCCAATCGCACACCCCGGCATCTTTTGCCCCGATTTGTGCCTTCATGTCCCAGTTGTCCGGAAAAGGCCGAATGTCCAACCCGCCGCTCGTACTGCCCGCCGCTCCGAAAACGTCCTGATGGCGTATGGCCAACCATAGGGCACCATGGCCTCCCATGCTCAATCCGGTAATGGCCCGCTTCTCGCGAGAAGGCAGCGTACGGTAATGCCCGTCCACGTAAGACACCAACTCCCGGCTGACGAACGTCTCAAACTGGGAATCTTCATTGAGCGGACTATCCCAATACCAACTGTTTTCTCCATCCGGACACACGAAAATCAGATTCTCACGGTCGGCATAGTCTTTGAGTTCCGGTTTCAAGCCGGGCCATGTGGTTTCGTTTCCGCCATAACCATGCAACAGATAAACCACAGCCGCTCCCCTGCCTTCTGTCTTTTCGGGAGAAATCACTATGGTACGCACCGCACGTCCCATCTTCCGGCTGTGCACCTCCACCGTATCCACTTTCGCAGCACGGACAGCCACCGCCGACCAGCAAAGCAAACTTGCCAAACAGCAAAACACTCTCTTTTTCATTTCGTATCTATTTATGGGGTTAAAGTTCGATGACATAAGACTGCATCGTACGCAAATCTATCGTCCACAAGCGGCCGTCTAGCACGTCGCCGTAACCGCAAACCAACTTCATCACTTCGTGAGCCTGCACACTGCCTACTATCGCCGGGGTCATGCCCACAACGCCTTTAAAAGCCGGAGGCAACCGGTACGCCGCCTCTTCGTCCGGATACAAATCCCGATAGCTTTTCGATTCCGCAGTACGACAGAAGACGGACACCTGGCCACAGAACCCTTCGATGGCACCGTAAACGTATGGCTTGCCTTGCGCCCTGCAAATATCGTTCAAAAGATAACGGGTCGGATAATTGTCACAGGCATCCACCACAATGTCATAGCCTTGAACCATACCGGCGGCATTATCCGGTGTCAGACGACAAGCGTACGGCTTCACGTCCACATCGCTGTTCAATGCACGCAACCGACGGGCAGCCAACACCACCTTGGGCAGCCCCACTTCCGCCTCCGCATAAAGAACCTGGCGGTGCAAATTGGTAGTACTCACCTCGTCATCATCCACCAACCCGATGTGCCCTATTCCGGCACCGGCCAGATAGAGCGAGACGGGAGAGCCTAACCCGCCCGTCCCGACAACCAACACCCGCGCCGCACGCAAGCGTTCCTGCCCTCCGGTACGGATTTCCGGCAACATGGTCTGACGCTCGTACCGCCCGAACTTTTTATCCTCCATCCCGGACATGGTCAGCATTTTACATAAGATTGCAAATCGAAACTGGCATCCCAATCCTTCCATACCGGTTCACGACCGGCCTTTCTCAATGCCTTCTCCACCTCCACGGCCGTGCGTTCGTCGCTCACATGGAACTGCTCCAACGCCTGCGGATAGGTATAATATCCTCCCGGTTCCGTCTTGCTTTCCGCACTCATCGTGGTCACACCCAACGTGGCCATGTGGTCACGGATGGCCGCCGGTTCGCGTGTGGAATAGGATATGTCCACATCGTGGTCGAAAATACGCATGGCAAAAGTGACTTGGGCCAGTTCACGGTCGCTCATGACGACATTCGGTTGGAAGCCCCCGTTCTCGGAGGGCCGCATACGGGGGAAGTTCACACTGTATTTCGTCCGCCAATAATGCTTCTGCAAATAACGTAAATGGTAAGCCATCATCGTAATGTCCGTGCGCCATTCTTTCTCCAGTCCGATGAGTACCCCCATCCCGATGGAATGCACCCCGGCTTGCCCCATGCGGTCGAAACCGTTGACACGCCACTCGAATTTCGACTTCATGCCCCGAGGATGGTAGATGTTATAGTTTGCCTTGTGGTACGTTTCCTGGAAGCAAATGACTCCGTTCATCCCGTGTGCCTTCAGTTCTTCATACTCTTCGGCCTTGAGCGGCATCACTTCTATCTTCAGGTTACTGAAGTAGGGTTTGGCCAAATCCAAGGCACGCGCCAGATAAGGCACGCCCGCCTTGGCCGGATTCTCTCCCGTCACGATCAAGAGGTTCTCGAAAGGCGCCAACTTCTTGATGGCTTTGTATTCGTTCTCTATCTCCTCCTCCGTCAGAATGGTGCGGCGCATCGGGTTGCTGATATGGAAACCGCAATACACGCAGGAGTTGGTGCAGGAGTTGGTGATATACAAAGGTATGAACATGGACATGGTCTTACCGAAACGCTCTTCGGTATATTTACGGCTCAACCGCGCCATCGTCTCCAAATAGGGGGCGGCTGCCGGAGATACCAAAGCCATAAAGTCGTCCACGTCACAACGTTCTTTCGAGAGGGCACGGCGCACGTCGGCTTCCGTCTTGGCATTGATCCGCGCAGTGGTTTCCTCCCATGAAATCTTTTCCAATTCGTCCGAAAACATATCTTCTTCCCATTTAGTCGTTCAAAAATGCCGTCAGGGGCGAACTGGCCTCTGCCACGAAATTATCGGCCTGTAATCCTAATCCGGCTTCGTAGGCCATACGTCCGGCTTCCACAGCCTGCTTGAAAGCCACGGCCATCGCCACCGGGTCGCCAGCCACGGCTATGGCCGTATTCACCAAGCAAGCTGAGGCACCCATTTCCATGGCCTCGGCAGCATGACTGGGTGCCCCGATACCGGCATCCACGACAACCGGCACGTTGGCCTGCTCGATGATGATGCGCAGGAAATCACGGGTCTGCAATCCCTTGTTTGTCCCAATGGGTGCTCCCAAAGGCATGACTGTAGCCGCTCCGGCTTCTTCCAGATGTTTGCAAAGCGTAGGGTCGGCCTGACAATAAGGCAATACGACAAAACCTAACTTGACCAACTGCTCCGTAGCCTTCAGGGTCTCTGTGGAATCGGGCAACAAATAACGCGGATCGGGATGAATTTCCAACTTCAACCAATTCGTGCCGAATGCCTCGCGTGCCATCTGGGCTGCGAACACGGCTTCTTCGGCATTCCGGACACCCGACGTGTTCGGCAATAATTGTATCTCGGGACGCACGATATGCTTCAGCATGTCATCCTCCTTATCTTCCAGTTCGATACGCTTCATGGCTACCGTCACCATTTCCGTTCCGGAAGCCATGATGGAACGGGCCATCAGGTCGTTGGAATCAAACTTACCTGTACCTAAAAACAAACGGGAAGCAAACTCCCGTCCTGCTATGACTAATTTTTCCATTGTCCTATGCTATGATATTAAATTAAAATTCTTGAACACCAGTGTCCTACAAATACCAACCGGACGCTACCCTCCGCATGCCGCTTTGATAACGACAATGCTCACCCCCTCGGTCAACACATAATCGGCCCACTGGGTACGGGGCACCAAACGGTTCTCCACGGCCACAGCCACCCCCTGAAACGGAAGCGATAGTTCTTCCATCAATGCAGAAATCGAAACGGCAACCGTTTCCACTTCTTTGTTATTCACCAAAATTTTCATTTCATCTACTTTTAATGATTTCTGAAAAAGCAAGTACAAAGAAGCACCACAAACGGCAATATGGAAAGATAATGGAAATCCAATCCCTACGGCAGTACGAACTGCATCAGGTTCGAGGGTATAATCTCAGCCCCTGTCCGGGCACCCCTTTGTCTTTACTCGGACAAAGATACGTAAAAAAGGGAAATGACGTAACACTCCACTATCATTTTATAACAAAAAGAAAACAAAAATCGTTCCCCGACACAATCGAGAAACGATTTCCTTATATGTGGCATATAAATACTACCCACGAATCATAACCGCTGTCCTAACTTATCGTCAATGAACAGCAAAGCGGCCTTGTCGGCTTTACGGATCTTTTCCAAAATACCTTGCGCCGTAGATTCCTCTTCCACTTGCTCACGCACGTATCCCCACAAGAAATCCTGAGAAGCCATATCCTTTTCTTCGGAAGCCACTTTCACCACGTTTTCAATTAACTTGGATACCTGACATTCATGCTCGTACACATTTTCAAAAACGCCTAATACACCGTCCCATTCCTGTGGGACCACATCAATCTTATCTACCTTGGCCACTCCACCACGTTTGATGACGTAATTCGCCATGTCGTAAGCATGCTCCAATTCTTCCTGAGACTGTTTCTTCATCCATGCGGCACAACCGTCGTAACCTTCCCTCTGCAAATAGAAGGACATGGATAAATACAAGTTAGCCGACCACATCTCGGCCACGATTTGTTCGTTAATAGCTTTCTGCAATTTGTCTGAAATCATATTCGTATATATTAAAAATTAAACAACTTCACTTTATTATAGTAAACTACAACTACAGTGCCAGAACACCCGATTTCATCATCATGTCAGCTATTTATTCTTAATTTTACGGATTGTTATAGAGAATCACGATGAATAAGGTTGAGAAACTCCTCCCGGGTTTTAGCCTGATTAAACGCTCCTGTAAAATCACTGGTCGTAGTCACCGAATTTTGCTTTTCCACTCCACGCATCTGCATACACATGTGCCGAGCTTCCACTACGACCATCACGCCCAACGGGTTCAACGCTTCTTGTATGCAATCCCGAATCTGGAGCGTCATCCTTTCCTGTACCTGAAGACGATGGGAAAAGCTGTCCACCACACGGGCAATCTTGCTCAACCCCGTAATGTATCCATTGGGTATATAAGCCACATGCGCTTTCCCGTAAAAAGGCAGCATGTGATGTTCGCACAAAGAGAAGAAATCTATGTCTTTCACTATCACCATGTGACGGTAGTCTTCCTTGAACTTGGCCGAATTCAGAATCTCTTTCGGATCTTCGGCATATCCCCGCGTCAACGTCTGCATCGCCTTGGCCACCCTATAAGGCGTCTTTTGCAATCCTTCACGTTCGGTATCTTCACCCAACAAAGCCAGAACAGCCTTATAGTGGGTTTCTAATTCCCGTTGTACCGTTTCGTTATAAACCTGACATTCCATCTGTTCAATAAGGTATTTGAATTACAGATTTTACAATCAATGCCTCATCGAATTGCTTGGTTGCACGCAATTCGTGCAAAGCCTGATTGGCCTCCTCGTACGTTCTGAAATCACCCACCCTGCAAATCCAACGCGGACTCTGGAAATGGGTATAAGTAGCCATGTCGCTGAAGTAACTCTTCACTTTTCCGGCCATCCGTTGCGCCTCCTGGCGGGCTGTCCTGGAGTTCCCCCCCGCATAAACCTGAATCCGGTAGCCGTTGGCTTTCATTTTCCGTACGGGCTTGTGGCCTACAGATGAATTACCATTCTCCGTTATCGACTGGGATATACGTCCGGAAGCCGCAAGTGAAGTGGAATTTTCATTCCCCGCCCCTGTGCCATTTACCATCCGGGTAATCTCGGCATCCTGAATCACACGTACCGTCCCCTGCCCGTCCACAGGCTTCACCAACTTGTCCACAAACTTCTGTTGCGCTGAAACCTGAAGCCAACTTACGGCACACCAAAACAACGATAGGAAGAATCTTTTCATCATATAGCCTTTTGAATATAAAACCATAAAAGAGAGCCATTCCGAGACACAAAGGCGACCTCGGAATGACTCCGTTTTTCTACTCTGATTAAGCTTTCCAAGCATCAATGATACCCTTGAAGTCTGCACACTTCAAAGCAGCACCACCAATCAAACCACCGTCCACATCGGGCTTTGCAAAAATCTCTTTTGCGTTCGAAGGCTTGCAGCTTCCACCATAAAGGATAGAAACATTCTCGGCAGCCTCAACGCCGAACTTCTCGGCAATAGTCGTACGAATGAAAGCATGCATCTCTTCCGCCTGTTCAGCCGTAGCCGTCTTTCCCGTGCCGATAGCCCATACCGGTTCGTAGGCCAAAATGATGTTGGAGAACTGTTCTGCCGTCAAATCGAACAAAGAACCGGCCAACTGAGCCTTCACCACTTCGTTCTGCTTGTCTGCCTCGCGCTCTTCCAGTACCTCGCCGATACAGAAAATGACTTTCAAACCATTGGCCAAAGCCAAGTTTACTTTCTCTTTCAGGATTTCAGCTGTCTCGCCATAGTAAGCACGACGCTCCGAATGGCCTAAGATGACATACTGCGCACCGGTAGATTTTACCATCTCGGCAGACACTTCGCCAGTGTATGCACCTTTTTCCTTGTCTGCACAATTCTCTGCACCCAAGCCGATAGTCTGGGCATCCAATACTGCGGCTACGGAAGCTAAGTGAATAAACGGTGTACAGATGACCACGTCACAATTTGGTTTGTCGGCAGCCAAAGCCGCATTCAACTCAGTAGCCAAAGCTACACCTTCCTGCAAATTCAGGTTCATCTTCCAGTTACCTGCTACAATTTTCTTTCTCATTTCTTTTCTTTTTAAAAGGTTGATAATTCTATTTTTATGTTTCATTCGCCTATACATCTTGCTTCCTATCCATATCCGGTCGGCAAACACCAACACAAACAGGGGGACAAGGAACCATAGGACGACACGCAGCGTCGTCATCATCCGCGATGCCGACTGCAAACGCCCCAATTCACTATCTTCCAACGGCATATTCAGGTCCTCTTCTTTCGGAAGGTTGTTACAACTCCATTTGTTATACACCGTACCATCTTTCAACAACACCAACCCGGGATTGGAGCGCACGATGGTTTTCAAAGTGATTTCATCCGTCATGCCAAAAGGATAATCCGCCCCCGTCAAATCCTGCCATCGCCCAATCATGCCATCACCGGATGCCGTCAGACAATAAAAGGCATAACCATGTTCGCCGCAATAATCATAGAGTTCATTGATACGGTCTATATTGCTGTCGTCCGCAAACTCCAGATAAGGAGAGATTAATAAGAAAGTATATCCTTTGTCCGACAAAACCTGCTCCGTGATATCCTCACCATCAGGCCACGTCATAATCGAAAAATCATGTACGGGGGGCACATATCCTTCTTTCACCAACACCGTCCGGCTATCCACAAAATGCCAGGCCGTATCCTCGGGATAATCTTCCGTAGTGAATTCTTTCTTTACTCCATCCTTTTCAAGTACGAATGTCGTAAGATACTCCGGCTCCTCCTCTCCTTCCGGAACCACCATCGCTTGGGGCAGGTTTACTCCGATATGATAAGGACGGAAATCGAAAACCGGAAGATAATAGATACAGAAACCCGCCAGAACAAAGGCAAAAAAGATAGAATAGAGGGAAATCATCCACTGGTTGCGTTCGGAAACAAAGCGCACCATCAACCGACGGTAACGAAAAACGAGCACGGATAAGCCCAACAGCACGACATTCTTGCCGAACGTCTCCCAGTTCGTCAACGACACGGCATCTCCGAAACATCCGCAGTCTGATACGGGATTGGCCAAAGCCAGATAAAGCGTCAGAGGTGTCATCACACTCATGAACAACAAAAAAAGCCAGGAAGTCGTACGTCGACGTATGCCAAAGAATAGATATATCCCTATACAAAATTCAAATACAGCCAAAAGGACCGCCAACCAGAGCGGCAAAAAACCGGGAATCCATTCCGACCAACCGAATGCCTGAAAATAGTCGTCGAATTTATATTGGGTACCACGCGGGTCAACCACTTTCACCAATCCAGAGAAGACGAAAGTCACAGCCAACAACAAACGGCTGACATTCACGGCAACCCAACGTAATTTATATCCCAACCTATTCACCGAACGTCAATTTTATCAGCCCGAATACGGCATAATTCATCATGTCCATGTAGTTGGCATCCACTCCCTCCGACACCAAAGTCTGCCCCGCCAAAGCCTCAATCTGCTTGGTCCGGTAAAGCTTCATCAGGATAAGGTCTGTATAAGAACTGATGCGCATGCCGCGCCAGGCCTCATCGTAATCGTGGTTTTTCTTCAACATCAAAGCGAGTGAAAGCCCCGCATATTTGTCATAATATTCCAAAGCACATTCAGCTGCCATATCTTCCGCATCGGCATAGCCTAACTCCAACTGTATCAGGCCGACAATACTGTAATTCACGATAGCCATGAACTCCGGACGGATGCCCTCACCGACCAACGAGACCCCTTTCACTTCCAAACTACGGATACGATTGGCCTTGATAAATATCTGATCCGTCACCGAAGCAGGACGCATGATACGCCACGCCGCACCGTAATCATGCAACTTTTTGGCGAACAGCTCCCGACACTCCTTCATTATTTGCTCAAATTGTCCTTGTGTATCCATATTTTACCGTTTAGGCATACCACAACATGCAATGTGCAAAGGTAGTACAAATCATCGAATAAAACAAAAAGAGACCGTAGAATACGCAAACGCGAACGGCCTTTTCATGTTCTTTCACCATAACACAGTGTACATCAAGTATTTCCTAAAAAGCAAGAATGCTAACGGTGAAAACAAGGTGAAAGTTACCGGATAAGAAAGTTCACCATAAATAACTGAAACAGAAGAGGTCTGAAGGATGCGAACCTATCCCTGCATTTTTCATATTGTAAGCAGAGTGAAAACAACGAACGCCCTACAGTCCTCGACACCTCACGCAGCTCATGACGAAAAAATCATTTGGCGCAGGATGAAATCATTCTCAGCAGAACAAAAAATCGTTCTCAGGAGATTAAAACCCGTTTACTTCAACCGTCCTCACCCCCAAATAAACAGCAAAAGAGAGATGTCCCGACCTTACGGAGCACCTCTTCCTTGCTTATTAAATCTAATGCTTATGAATACTTAAGTATTTGTCCCGGACGGAGTACCGTAGTCCGGGTTATTCCGTTCAACTTACATAACTTAGCAACCGTCGTCCCACATTTTGAAGCAATAACCGAAAGGTTCTCACCCGATTTCACACGGTGCACTTTAGAACGGGGCCTCGCAGTGGGTTTGGGCCGGACATTTGTCTCGTTCTTTGCCAATTCAGACTTTCCTTTATTGGAACGGAAGATGTAATAATCCCCCGTCACGTCCTGAGCCACGAAATCAAACATTTCAGCCGGGTTGATGGCTTGCCCCAAGAAACGTGTTTCAAAATGCAAATGAGAACCGGTAGAACGTCCCGTATTTCCTCCCAAGCCAATAGGTTCTCCTGCTTTCACAATTTGGTTTTCCTTCACAAGGTGTTTGGACAAATGGCCGTATATCGTTTCCAAACCATTAGGGTGGCGGATAACAATATAATTCCCGTATCCTCTTCTTTCGTAATCCACGATACGCACTTTTCCGCTAAACGCCGAACGTATGGTATCCCCGATGTACACCTTGATGTCCAACCCTTTATGCTGACGACGGAAACTTGCACGATAACCGTAATTAGAAGTAATTCTCGTGCTCGGCGTCGGCATGCAGAAATGCCGCAAGTCTATCTTGTATTCTTCCGGCAATTCTACATCATAACGATGGGCATATTGGTTGTTCCAATCGGGATAAAGACCAAACGCGGGATTTTCAAGCTGTTCGTCACCTACCAAACGCTGTAAAGCGACAGAATCTATGGCTCTCATCTTTTTGTCTATAGGTGCCTGGCGAGCCAACAAATCTTGCCCTGATACCGGCAAACTAAGCACGGCCAAAACCACTACAGCTCCTGTCTTAAGTCTTTTGAAATTGAAAAACATTTAATTATTAATATTATAAAGTTCGCTTATCTTCTCTTATTATAATTCATCTAAGGCATACAAATAACCCAAGTTGGAAGATTCGTACTCAAAAATCTCCTCCGGCTTGAAGAAACGCGCCAATTCTATTTTCGCATTCTCCAATGAATCGGACGTGTGGACGATATTTTGTTGGTTACTCATACAATAGTCACCACGAATAGTGCCCGGAAGGGCATTCCTGCCATTTGTAGCCCCTGCCATCGCCCGTACTACGTTTACGGCCTCAATACCTTCGAAGCAGCATGCAATCACGGGAGTCGACATCATGGAATCCTTTAAAATCTGAAAGAATGACTTCTCGCGCAAATGAGCATAATGTTCGTTCAATATCGCATCTGTCAATTGCATCATTTTCATTCCGGCCAACCTCAATCCTCTCTTCTCGAAACGGTTGATAACTTCTCCTACAAGCCCCCTCTGTAATGTACAAGGTTTTAACAAGACCAAGGTTTTCTCCATGAATACAGACTTTTTGAATTAAACATATTTAATTAGCGTATTCTAAACACTAACGGCGACAAAGATAATCTTTCCATAACAAAAGCCCAAGAAAATTAACAGTATTTTTCCTCCAAAGATCATTTTTTCAAGAAATCACCCCCCAATTCACAGTCTTATTCCTTAATTTATTTAACTGTCTCCATAGAATATCATTCTTTGAAGCTGCGCAATGCGGATCATCGTCCAACACTTTTTCGGCCGTCTCCCGCGCCAACTGCAACACCTGTCCGTCACGTGCCAGATTGGCCAACCTCAACGTAAACGAAACCCCGCTTTGCTGCGTGCCTTCCAAATCGCCCGGACCGCGCAACTTCAAATCCGCCTCGGCTATTTCAAACCCGTCGTTCGTCTCCGTCATGATTTGAATACGTTTGCGTGTATCCGCCGAAAGCTGATATTGGGTGACCAAAATGCAATAGGACTGGTCGGCTCCACGTCCCACCCGTCCACGCAACTGATGCAACTGCGCCAGTCCGAAACGTTCGGCATTCTCTATCACCATGACCGAAGCGTTCGGTACGTTCACTCCGACCTCAATCACAGTAGTCGCCACCAGTATCTGGGTCTTCCCTGAAATGAAATCTTGCATCTCGGCCTCCTTCTCTGCAACTTTCATTTTACCATGCACCCGGCTTATCTTATATTCCGGCAAATCGCGGCACAACTGCTCATACCCCTCTTCAAGGTTCTTGATGTCCATCTTCTCGCTTTCCTTAATCAACGGGTATACCACGTATGCCTGCCGGCCTTCGTTCAACTGCGAACGCAGCCCCCTGTACAGGCTCTCCCGCCGGTTGTCAAACTGATGAACCGTCTGAATCGGCTTGCGCCCGGGAGGCAGCTCGTCGATAACCGACACGTCGAGGTCGCCATACAAGGTCATGGCCAAGGTACGGGGTATCGGAGTGGCCGTCATCACCAACACATGAGGAGGATTGCTATTTTTAGTCCACAAACGGGCGCGCTGAGCCACACCGAAACGATGCTGCTCGTCTATCACGACCATGCCCAAAGACTTAAAAAGCACCGTGTCTTCCAACACGGCATGCGTCCCGACCAGAATCCGTACCTCACCGTCTTTCAATCCGTCCAAAACAGCCTGTCGCCGCTTTCCTTTCACCGTCCCTGTCAGCAGTTCCACCCTAACGGGCATCCCGGACAACAAGTTCTGGAAAGTCACATAATGCTGCTCCGCCAGAATCTCGGTAGGTGCCATGATACAAGCCTGAAAACCATTGTCCAAAGCAATCAAGATACTCATCAAGGCCACCAGTGTCTTCCCGCTGCCTACGTCGCCTTGCAACAAACGGTTCATTTGCCGGCCGCTCCCCATGTCCTGACGAATCTCACGAATGACTCTTTTTTGCGCCCCGGTCAGCTCAAACGGCAGATTCTTTTCATAAAACGTATGAAACAACTCGCCTACACGGGCAAACACATAACCACGATATTTCTGCCGACGCTCACGCGCATACTTTATTATATTCAATTGAATATAGAAAAGTTCTTCGAACTTCAAACGGAATTGTGCCTTCCGCAAATCTTCCGCAGAAGTCGGATAATGCACATGGCGAAGTGCTTCATCCAAAGACACCAGATTCAACGCGCTTACTAAATAAGGCGGCAAGGTTTCCGGGATTTCGGCATCCAAACGTTCAAACAAAGTCGCCGTGAAATGTTCTATAGAACGGGAATTCAGTCCGGCCCGTTTCATTTTGTCCGTAGTCGTGTAATAAGGCTGAAGCCCCATTGTGTTCAAACGCAATTCATCGGCCTTGTCCACATCAGGATGAGCGATGTTGATTCGCCCGTTGAAAACACTCGGCCGCCCGAACACGATATAATCCGTCCGCGTCTTATAGGCTGACAAAATATATTTTATGCCATTGAACCAAATCAAGTCCACAACTCCCTGCCCATCGGTAAAATGAGCCACCAAACGCCGTTTCCGCCCCTCTCCCTCCGTATCAAAGCTCAATATCTGACCGCGAATCTGCACGTAAGGCATATCGGCCGTCAACTCATGGATATAATAAAGCCGCGTACGGTCTATATGCTTATAAGGAAAGGTGTACAACAAATCATGCAAAGTACGGATTTGCAACTCATCTCCGAGCAGTTTGGCACGCTGCGGCCCCACTCCCGGCAGGAACTTGATGTCTTGGCGATCAAGGTCTATCATCGGTCAATCAGATAAAAGAGCTTCGGCTACCTTTAAATCGAAAGGTGTGGTTATCTTTATATTCTCACGGTTGCCCGGCACCAACTTCACCTGTACCCCCATAGCTTCCACCACAGAAGCATCGTCGGTGAAAAACGGACGGTATTCTTGCCGGTAAGCGGTTTTCAGCACATCGGCCCGAAAAGCCTGCGGGGTCTGCACCAAACGATATTGTGCACGGTCTACGGTTATACTGTCTCCCTCCGCCCCGTTGGATTCCAGACAACGCAGTGTCTCCACGACTTCGACAACAGGTATGGCAGCACGTTCCCGGAAAGCAGATTCATAACATGCCGCAATGACTTCACGAGACACAAAAGGACGTACGCCATCGTGCACGGACACCAAAGCATCCGTTTCCCCATCCGGCACCTCTGCCAAACCGTTGGCCACAGAATGAAAGCGTGTCTCTCCTCCGTCGGCCAAATGATAAGGAATGCGGAAGTCATATTCACGACACAATTCATTCCAATAGCCCTGCTGTGCAACCGGCAATACCACAATCAGTTCCACACTTTCGTCATAGGCATGAAATACATCCAACGTCCGCATCAACACCGGTCGACCTTGGACCGGAATGAACTGCTTGGGAATTTCGCCCCCCATACGCAGTCCTTTCCCTCCGGCCACTACGATCGCATATTTCTTCATCGAGCCACTTCGTTGTACAACATTCCGTTTCTCACGGCTTCCGCCTTGTCTTGACCGGCCAGCTTGGCCACGATGGCATAACCGAATTCAAATACGGCAGCCGGCCCTTTTCCGGTAATGAACAAGCCGTCCTCCTCCACAAGACTGCCTGTATAAGAAGCCCCTTCCAAGTTCTCTTCAAATCCGGGATAGCAAGTCGCCTTCAGTCCTTCCAGCAATCCCATACGGCCGTAGACCAAAGGGGCCGCACAAATAGCCGCCAACGGTTTACCTGCCTTATACTGCTGCATGATACCTTCGGCCAAACCTTCGTGTCCGGCCAGATTGTATGAACCAGGCAGCCCGCCAGGCAATACCAACATGGCGGCCTTGGAAAAATCAACATCTTCTATCAACATATCGGCCTCAACACGGATGCCATGCGACCCGGTCACCATCTTGTCGCCCGTCACCGAAACGATACGGGTTTCCACTCCTGCACGGCGCAAAATATCTACCACAGCCAAAGCTTCCACTTCTTCCGAGCCTTCGGCAAAAAACAAATATACTGTTTCCATCCTTCTGTATTTAATAATGAATATTTATAAGTTAAATCAATTCTTCTCTTGCCACGCCATGCGTTGCACATCCGCTCCCGAAGGTGATTGGAAAACCCGCAAGTCGAACTCCGGAATCACTGCCAGGACATGGTCGAAGATATCGGCCTGGATTTCTTCATAAGGAATCCAGTCTTTCACCGTCGAAAAGAAATACAGTTCCACAGGAATTCCCCTGTCCGTCGGCTGCAAATGGCGGACCATGCAATGCAGTTCCTGATTGGTATAAGGCAAGCTCCGCAAGTATGCCGTCAAATAAGCCCGGAACACCCCTAAATTGGTCTGGCGGCGGCCATTGACCTTTACGGTATCATCGATGGAATGAGCCGCATTATAATCCTGCAAATCCTGTTCTTTCCTTTCTATATAGTCTTTCAGCAAACTTATCTTGCGAAAACGCTCCAACATCTCCGGCGTACAAAACTTCACACTGCTCATATCTATATTGACAGACCGTTTGATACGACGTCCGCCGCTTTCGCGCATCGCATTCCAATTCTGAAACGATTCACTGACTAAGACGTATGGCGGTACCGTGGTCACGGTGTTGTCCCAATTACGGACTTTCACGGTGTTCAGCGTCACTTCCGTCACGACCCCGTCGGCATCATATTTGGGCACTTTTATCCAATCTCCCACTTTCAGCATATCATTGGCCGACAACTGTACCCCACTGACGAACCCCATAATGGTATCTTTAAAAACCAACATCAAAACAGCAGCCGAAGCACCTAATCCAGCCAACAGCGAAACGGGATCCTTATCTATCAGCTCGCTGAGCATGATTATACCGCCCACGAACCATGCCACCACCTGAAGTGTCTGCAACAAACTCTTCAAAGGACGGTTCCGAAAGGCTTCCTTATCGCTATAGACACTATAAACAGCCCTTAAAAAAGCATGAATAAAACCCAAAAAAGAAAGAACAATAAATACAAAACTGATTCGTCGGACAAAATCAACCGTACTTCCATTCGTATCGGCAAAAACTACGGGTACAAAGCAATATATCACCACCGGCACCACCATACGGCTCAACCGTACCATCACCTTATGGTCGAATACCACATCGTCCCACGTAGCCTTGGTATGCTTCACCAAACGAGCCACAGCCTTCAGCAAGAAACAACGGCAAACCGCATCAGCCAGAAAAGCTACACCTACCAACAAGACCAACATGACTCCGTGCGTCAAGACACTAGCTACCGAAACCAATCCCCACGAAGCCAACACGCTTGTCAACCATCCTTGCAAGTCCATTTCCATCATTCCGACACGTCCGGATTTTCTATTTCAAACACTCCAGATAGCGCTTGACGGTCTCTTCCAACCCGAGATACAAAGCGTCACAAATCAGTGCGTGACCGATGCTTACTTCATCAATCCACCCTATCTGTTCATGCATGTATTTCAAGTTCTCCAAGCTCAAGTCATGACCGGCATTCAGCCCTAACCCCAAACCGCGAGCCGTCCGTGCTGCCTCCACGAAAGGACGGACAGCATCCTCCGGACTTCCTGCATAAGCCGAAGCGTACGGCTCCGTATAAAGTTCCACCCGGTCCGCCCCCGCTTTTGCCGCATATTCCACCATCTCCGCTTCGGCATTGACAAAAACGGAAGTACGAATCCCTTTTTCCTTAAATTCCCCTATGATCTCCGTCAGAAACGAAAGATTCTTTTTCGTGTCCCAACCCGTATTCGACGTAATCTGGTCGGGGGCATCGGGCACCAATGTTACCTGTGTGGGTCGTACTTTCAACACCAAATCATTGAACTTGTCCACCGGATTGCCTTCGATGTTGAACTCCGTGCGCAAAACGGCTTTCAGGTCATACACGTCCTGATAACGGATGTGACGCTCGTCGGGACGGGGATGCACCGTGATGCCCTGTGCCCCGAACTTTTCACAATCCAATGCCACCTGCACGACGTCCGGATTGTTGCCTCCCCGCGCATTACGCAGAGTAGCCACCTTATTAATGTTCACGCTTAATTTCGTCATTTCTCTTTCAATTATAATTTGTCACCAATAGGGCAAAGTTAGAAAAAAATACTATATTTGCGGCTCTATAACCGCAGTAAAAGTCTTAATTAATATTAGGAAAATGGCAGAAAGACTCAAATTCGCCCTGTTCGGCAACATCTATCAAGCTAAAAAGTCGGCTTCGGTCAAACAACTCATTTCCTTGTTGACCGCCCGTGGAGCCGAACTCTATATTGACACGGCTTTCTACACTTACCTTAAACAGGAACTTCATTTCGATGTCATCCCTACCGGACTAATATCAGACAGCGACTTTCAGGCTGACATCGCAGTCAGCATGGGAGGTGACGGTACTTTTCTGGCCGCAGCCAGCCGGGTGGGAAATAAAGACATACCTATATTAGGAATCAACATGGGGCGGCTCGGCTTCTTAGCCGACGTGTCTCCGGAAGAAATCAATGAATGCATCGACGACATCTACAACCACACATACAAAATTGACGAGCGTAGCGTCATCGAAGTAAAATACGAAGGTCCGGAACTCTCCGGATACCCATACGCCCTGAACGAAGTGGCCGTCCTGAAACGGGACAATTCCTCCATGATTTCCATCCGGGTGGAAGTGAATGGCGAATTTCTGGCCACTTATCAGGCTGACGGCCTCATCATCAACACGCCCACCGGTTCCACCGGTTATGCCTTGAGCGTAGGAGGCCCCATCATCGTGCCCCAATCCGGTACATTCTGCATTACACCCGTAGCCTCCCACAGCCTGAACGCACGCCCCATCACGCTCCGCGACCAAGTGGAACTTACCCTGTCGGTAGAATCCCGCAACCATAATTTCCTCGTGGCTATAGACGGACGCAGCGAAGCCTGCACCGAAGCCACACGCCTCATCCTTCGTCGAGCTCCTTATAATATAAAGGTATTGCAACGCAAGAACCATTCGTTTTACTCCACCTTACGTGAGAAACTCATGTGGGGTGCCGACCCAAGGGAAGAATCATGTTGAACGCCTTTCGCTCCTCTACGTCAACCTATTCCACCCTACGTTTGCTCCAATGGCTGTGGAATATCCTGCGACACCACCGACTGCAAACGGGACTGAACACCCTGCTCGGCTGTTCCACCGTATTGTTGGATTTCATGTTCATCGCTGCCACCAAATGGACCATCGACATCGCGACCTATAAAGCCCCCGGAAGTTTATCCATAGCCGCCGCACTACTCATCGGTATCCTGTTGTCACAGCTCTGCATCCATTTCGCTTCACGTTGGGTCAAGGCCATTTTGGGAGTCAAGGCACAAAACCACATGCAACGGTTCTATTTCGACCGTTTGCTCCACAGCGAGTGGAAAGACCGGAACCGACGCCACAGCGGTGACCTCCTGAACAGGCTGGAGCGAGATGTCACCGACGTGGTGAATGCCGTCACCGAAACGGCTCCTTCCATTATCGCCGTGTGCATACGGTTGGCAGGCGCGTTCTTATTCCTGTATTCCATGGATGCTTCATTGGCTTGTCTCACTGTGGCCATCATTCCGCTCTTCATGGTATTGAGCAAAGTGTATATGAAACGTATGCGCAAACTGACCCGCGAAATCAGGAATACGGACAGCCGTATCCAAAGCATACTGCAAGAAACGATACAGCACCAGATGGTTGTACAGACTTTGGAACAACAGCCCGTTATGGTACAACGGTTGGACAACATACAACAGGATTTACGTGGCCAAATCAAGACGCGCACCCGCTTTTCGTCCATCTCCTCGTCTTTCCTCAGTGCCGGATTCATGGGGTGTTACCTCGTAGCCTTTCTTTGGGGAGCCGCCCGGCTGCACGAAGGGACGATCACCTACGGCATGATGATAGCCTTTATCCAACTTGTAGGACAAATACAAGGACCGTTCCGGGACATGAGCCGTTTCATTCCTATTTTCGTCAATGCTTTTACAGCCGGCGAACGCCTCATGCAATTGGAAGAAATCCCCTTGGAAAAGTATCCCGAAGGAACCCGGATGGGTTCGCCCTCCGGCATACGCTTCCATCAGGTCTCATACGCATACGATAAGGGAAGCCGCCACATACTGCAAGATTTCACCTACGATTTCCCGCCGGGCAGCCATACGGCCGTGATAGGGGAAACCGGTGCAGGGAAAACGACTTTAATACGCCTGATGCTTTCCTTAATCCATCCCACAGCGGGAAAAATCATATTATACGACAACCATGGCAGGCAATCCGAATGCCATGCAGGTACCCGCTCCAACTTCACCTACGTCCCCCAGGGAAATACCCTCTTTAGCGGTACCATACGGGAAAACCTGTTGCTCGGCAATCCGTACGCCACAGATGAAGAAATGCAAACCGCACTCATCCACGCCTGTGCCGATTTCGTATTCCAACTACCCGAAGGTCTGGACAGCCGTTGCGGCGAACAAGGTACGGGATTAAGCGAAGGACAATCACAACGTATCGCCATCGCCCGCGCTTTACTGCGTCCGAGCGGTATTTTACTATTCGACGAGGCCACTTCCTCACTCGACACCGCAACCGAAAAACGGCTATGGCAAAATATCTGTAACCATTATGGCGATAAGACCCTGATTTTTGTCACTCACCGGATGAACATCATTACATCCGAAACGCGCGTATTGAAACTCAGCAAATAAAAAGGAAAAACTTTGGTCAGCCCATACAAAAACACTATCTTTGTCCCGTAACAGGTGTCCTGTCTGCCGACCGGCATTCCGGATGAAAAGGGAATCGGGTGGAAATCCCGGACAGTCCCGCTGCTGTAATTTCCAGAAAGCGTATCAAAAGGAAGACTCATACCACTGCCTCAAATCCATCACGAGGTCGGGAAGGTTTTTGATACGGGAATAAGTCAGAAAACCTGCCTGTTCAAACTGCGGCATCTCGCTTCGAGGGTTAGGCGATGATTCCACTCTGATTCTAAGAACCGTCTTTTCTATCACAAGGATCGGCTTATTTCGTCCGCAACATAACGGACGAATGTGGCACCTTTCAGAACATGACGCTTGGAAGATGCCTGTCACACGACAACGTTTATTTAACCCCCTCCAAAGGCCGAAGCGATTCGCCCTTGCGTCTGCCATGCTATCTGCTATCAATCCATTTTACCAGACGCAGAAATAAACGGAAACGATGGAGACAGACAGAAGAATTCACATTCAAAAAAATGACGTCCAGAAGAAAATCTCTTCAGGACGTCATTGATTTTATCTACCGGACATTCTTAAAAACAAGAATAAAATAATGATACAATGAAAATTTAGGGATTTTACTACTTTATTCTCTTGCAAAAAATTAACTTTGCATACTATAGGAATACAATGTTCAAAAAAGGAGGTGAAGAAACAGACAGTAAAATGAATGAGACGCAAAAAAAGGACAGCATGCTCGACAAGGCTGCATTTCATTAATCCGAGTAAGAATCTACCGCGTTGGAATACGCGGCATATTAACAAACCGAGAAAGCGTTCCATTCCATAACTTGAAATGAACATATAAAATATTGAGCTTTTAGCTCTTGTTCTTCTTTTGTCGAATACCGCCAAACATTCACTGCATAAGAACAAGCAGACTGGGAGTTCACGCCAATAAGGCGTGAGCTATTCTGTTGCTTGTATGCAGAAGGTCACTTGGCGGTAACCCAACAAAAGGCAATCTAAAGAATGGTTGCACGCCTTTTTCATAACCCAAACATCAATATGAAAAATATATTACTTGTATTATTAACCACCTTCTGTATAGGACAGAAGACCTTTGCTTATGACTGTGCCGTTGGCGGAATTGCCTATAACCTAAATTACAATACAGCCTCCGTAACTTATTTTAGTATGGAGTACAACCACGGTTACTATTTCCGAGAAGTCAAAATCCCAAGCCACATAACATACGACGGAACGACCTACACCGTTAACACGATTGCAGAAAATGCGTTCATCAACTGTACCAAATTGACATCCATCACAATCCCGAGCACCGTCACTTATATCCATGGCGAAGCATTCGCCGGTTGCAGTTCACTATCCGAACTGACCATCGAAGACGGTAAACAACCATTATTCCTGGATGCCAAAACCACCGGATTTAAATATTACAGAGAGGGGGTGTTTGCCGATTGCAGAATAAATAAATTATACCTTGGCAGAGACTTGCAGTACAACGAAAGCGAAGAATGGCCTTCAACACAATACTACCCTCCGTTTTACAATGATGTCCCCAAAGATAACAAAAACACACTATACGACGTCACCATAGGAAAGGATGTCACGACAATCCCGTCCCAACTGTTCTACTCTTTTGAGAGACTATCTTCCATCACCCTGCCAGATTCCCTCCAAACGATAGGACGCACCGCTTTTGCGAACACAGGCATCTCGGACATTGAAATCCCACAAGCCGTCAAGAGTATAGGTTCCTACGCTTTCAGCGGCTGCAAGAAGTTATGTACCGTCGTATTGCCGGACTCTGTTTTTTCGATAGAAGAAGGTACTTTTTATAACTGCGAACAGTTGATTACCATCAATCTGCCGCCCTGCTTAAAGACGCTTGCTCCTTCTGCTTTTTCGGGTTGCAAACGGTTGAATACGGAAATCCCTGTCGGAATGGACAGTATAGGTCCGGGGGCACTGAATAATTGCTCTTCACTAACCAAACTGTGGATACCCAACGTGGGAAATGCCGACTTCGGACTTGCAGGATGTACAAGTTTAGACAGTATCAATATCAGAAGTGCAAAAACAATACCTAACGGCCTATTCTCAAACCTACCTGCCCTCAAATACTTGGAAATACCATTTACCCAAAACAACCTGGGCATGTTCTTTGGCAGTTCATGCGACAACACAAAAGGCGAATACCTCCCCATCACCCAATACTCCGAAAACGGAAAGAGCCACACCTACTATATCCCTAAGGCATTGGAAGAAATCGTGATTGCAGACGGAAGCGAGACATTGGCATACGGAGCATTCTATAATTGCTCCATGCTTAGAAAAGCTACATTGCCAAGCACCCTGAACGGCATTAAAGAAAAAGCATTCTACGGCTGCGAAGGGCTGACGGACATATACGTAAAACGCGCCCTGCCTCCCGTTGCCTACTCCGGGACATTCGAGGGGGTAAATTTGTTCGCCTGCACCTTACATGTACCATACGGAAGCAAACAATACTACGAGAAAGCCACTGGATGGAAAGACTTTTACTTCATAGAAGAAGAGGCGCCAATAAAGATAGACGTGACGAAAAACATAATGAACGCTGGAGAAATACTCGGGCTCACGGAATACCAATATGGCGACAATGTAGAACTTGAAGCCATAGCCCATAGTGGATATACGTTTTCCGCCTGGACTGAAAACGGAAACATACTGACTACCGACAGGCTATGTTCATTTGTTGCAGAAAGCAACCGAAAGCTGATAGCCGTATTTGTCCCTACTCTCGACTCCAACCTGATACAAGCTTCCCCGGAAAACACAAAAGTCAGCTTTACGTGGGAAAAAGAAGCGGACGCAGCGTCGTATAAACTTACCGTATACGAGGACGCAGCAATGACAATCGTAGTCGGAAGCCAAAGTTTTGACGCCAATGGAAATATCTTATCACGAAGTACCTCCGATTCAATCTCTACCGTATTTAAAAATTTGACAGAACAACATGATTATTATTACAGTCTCAAAACTTACTCGAAAAACGGAGAAGTACTATCCCATTATATAGGATTGTTTTCCACGTCATCTGAAACAAGCATCCAAAAGATGGAAACAAACGGACACAATCCGGACATTACCGGTTATTACGACCTCAATGGACGGAAACTGGATGCCCCCGGAAAAGGCATTCACATCATCCGCTATTCCGACGGGACGACACAAAAACGGATCGTGGACTGACGTTTCCCGTCCCTCTCATCCCCATGCGGCCACCCTTTGCGTATGCAAAACGGTGGCCGTAAAACTTATACAAACGACACTTTGAAAGCGCACCCTTCCGGTTAACCTTCAAAAAGGAAGCAAACCATACAGATTTCAGCCATTCATTGGGATTCAAAGCCCGTAATTTAGAGTAAAATTTCGCATAAACATGCAAAAAGCTTCTCTTTTCTCTGCATAAATCCTGCATATATGCAAATCAATCTCAGCCGAACGGAAATTCATTCGGCTGAAAGCGATTTTCCGTTCGGCGCACAATGAAAGCAAGTCCTACGCCAACCATGCCACAAGTCGTTGGAAACGGGAATAAAAACAAGCCGTAAACCGTCTTTCCACCTCTAATTGAAACGGAAAAACCTCCAAAAACAGAAAACAGAATGACAACGAAACAGGCTCACCGCTTTCCCGACCGTAAAACCGTACGCACAAACCTCCGGCACGGCCGACAAAAGAACGGGACAAGACCTTCTTTCGTTACAAAACGATAAAAAACCGCCGCACGAGAATCCGTTATTTCCATCCCTCCCCTCTTCCGGACCGAAATAACGGATTCTCGGACAACCGGATTTAACATTTTGACACTTTGCCCATGCCGTGCCACTGCATAAAAAGTGGTATATTTGTACCGTCATGCCACCGGACCGTACTGGAGCCTCCATGGGCATACACAAGAAACAAACCATCAAACCGCATCATCATGAAACAATCCATCGTAACAGGCATGGGAGAAGCCTTGTGGGACATGTTGCCCGAAGGCAAGAAAATAGGAGGCGCACCGGCCAATTTCGCCTACCACATCTCGCAATTCGGAATAGACAGCCGGGTAGTGAGTGCCGTGGGAAGGGACACGGCGGGGAGCGAGCTATTGGAGAACTTACGGGACAAATCGCTGAAAGGACTTATTGAGAAAACGGACTTCCCCACAGGAAGCGTAGAGGTGGAAGTGGACGAAAAGGGCATCCCCTGCTACAACATCCGGGAAGACGTGGCATGGGACCATATCCCCTTCACGCCGCAAACGGCAGAACTGGCCCGCCAGACGCAAGCCGTATGTTTCGGTTCGTTGGCCCAACGGCATCCCGCCTCACGCTCCACCATCCACCGGTTCCTTGACACCATGCCGGACGGGGACGGGCAATACAAGATATTCGACATCAACCTCCGGCAAGGTTTCTACACACAGGAAATCATCTCCACCAGTCTGCAAAAGTGCAACATCCTTAAAATCAACGACGAAGAACTCGACATCGTGACACGTCTGTTCGACTTGCCCGGTACGAATCAGGAAGCAAGATGCAGGACGCTGCTGAAGCGATACGCGCTGAAGGCTTTGATTCTCACCTGCGGCGCACGAGGCAGCTTCGTATTCACCCCGGAAGAGACATCCTATCGAGACACCCCGAAAGTGGAAGTGGCCGACACCGTAGGTGCAGGCGACTCCTTCACAGCCGCCTTCACGGCCGCCATCCTTTCCGGAAAAAACATCCGTGAAGCACACCGCCTCGCAGTGGACGTTTCAGCTTACGTATGTACGCAAAAAGGAGCCATGCCCCTGCTCCCCGAGAGATTCACGAAACAGATATAAGACGACGGGACAAAAAGAAGAGTGTGCCGCAAGAAACACATCCCTTGCGGCACACTCTCTTTCACAATCCCATATCTCACTCGACTTCCCACTCGAAAACACCGGCCGAATTGTCCTCCGGCAACACGACTTCCAACTTCATGGCCGTAGTCTGCACCGGCGTGAATTCCACCGTGTTGGGCACGCCTTTTTTCGTCCCGTACGTGACGGTTGCCGACACCGGTGTCCAACCGCCCTGTCCGTCCTTGTAATACAGTTTCCAACTTTGGGGCACTCGGCAACCACCCCACGGCTCGTCATCGAACCAATATACGGTGGAGGAAGACACTTCCGTCGGTTTCGGGAACTCGTAAGTAATCCACTCCGTCGAGTTCTTTTTCGGCCACCAATGATAGTAGGCCATGGAACGGTCGTTCTCGTCCGCCGGAACCAAACGGTCGTTAATGGCAGACAAGGCCGTAGTCTTGTGCGAAGCGTCCACACGGCTCTCCGAGGCCAAGGTTGCCGGCATGGACGGGCTTGTCGCGCTCACCTCCTGCGGCAGCCATACCATCATGTTACCGGTTCCCCTGTGCGCCCAGGCATAATAAGGAATAAGCGTCAGTTCGACATCCGAAGCCGTCAGACGGCCTTCGGCATCATAGCCCAACACCTGCGCACCCGTCTTGATTTCCGTCAGGCCGCAAAGCATATCCGGTTTCTCTACCGTCTCGAACTGCGGGCGGCGGTTCACCAACACACTCATGATGTCGAAATCATTGTCGGGCCACTCGGCACAGTACACCAACGGGCCGCGCTCCACAGCCACACGCCCGCGGTCGGCCTCCACTTTGGCGTGTGCTTTCACCACGCGAGGTTCCATGTCGAAATGCACTTCCACCTTGTCGCCCTTCTTCCATCGGCGTTCTATCGTGAAATAACCGTCCTGCAATCCGCTTTCCACCGGTTGGCCGTTCACTTTCACACTGTATCCCAAACGCTTGCCGTCGCTGTAACGGTACAAATCGCTCGGTACGACTTGTCCGCGCACCCAACCGGGGATACGGATTTTCAGGGCAAACACACCGGCCTTGTTCTTCTTCACACTCACGGCCACGTCGCCATCCCAAGGATAACGGGTTTGCTGCTCCAGAACGACCCCTTTCTTGTCCACCTCAAGGTTGGCTTCGTTGGACATGAACAGGTTGACATATACGTCCTTATCCTTCACGGCATATACATAACCGGGCAAGGAAGGGATGAAACGGCAAATGTTGGACGGACAACAGGCGCAACCGAACCAAGGCTGGCGCTGATGCTGCCCCCGGCTCTCCAACGGATTGGGATAGAAGAAACCGCCGCCGTCCAACGAAACGCCCGAAATCAGCCCATTATATAAGGTACGTTCCAATACATCATAATATTTGGATTCCCCGTGCAGGAGGAACAAACGGTAATTGACATAGACGTTGCCGATGGCCGCGCACGTCTCGCAATAAGCCGACATGTTGGGCAGTTCATAATTCGCACCGAAAGCCTCGCCGTTGGCCGTAGCCCCGATACCGCCGGTGATGTAATACTTCTTGCCCACGATATTGTCCCAAATCCGGTCGATGGCATGGATGTAAGCCGTATCGCCCGTGAGGGCTGCCACATCGGCCATCCCGGCATACATGTAAGTGGCCCGCACGGCATGCCCTACGGCTTCGTCCTGCTCCACCACGGGCTTGTGCGCCTGGCTGTAAGCGTCGCGCCGAGAAGTATGGCCGCGTTGGTCAAGGAAGAACTTCGCCTCGTCCAGGTACTTGCGGTCGCCCGTCACGATATAGAGTTTGGCCAAGGCCATTTCGGCTATCTGATGGCCGGGCACACGTACCAGTTGCCCCTCCTCCGGACCGATTTCACGACACACGCAGTCGGCATAACGGATGGCAACATCCAGAAAGTTCCGTTTTCCCGTGGCTTGGTAATGCGCAATGGCACCCTCCACCATGTGACCGAGGTTATAAAACTCGTGGCTCAAGTCCTCTACTTTTTCCCAACGCTTGCTGCCCGCCCATTCGTGCGGATGCTTGGGATTCATCGTGCGGCTCGTGTACAGGTAGCCATCCGGCTCCTGCGCTGCCGCCACAATGACTAGCACGCTGTCGATATACGATTTCAGTTTCTTGTCCGGATAGGTCTGCAGCAAATAGCTTGCGCCTTCTATCGTCTTGTACACGTCCGTATCGTCGAACGGAAAACCTTCCACCTTGTAATTTTCGCTTGGATGAGCCGCTTTGACAAAGTTTTCATACCGGCCGGACTCTTCGCATTTACTGAAGGCCAAAGGAATCGTAACCTCACGGCTCGCCTTCAAGCGTTGTCCCCAAAAGGAATCCGTCACCTTGACGGACGTGAAAGGTACGGGAGAATAAGGATAACCGTGGCGCACGTCTTGCGCCTGCATGTTCCATGCCACGGAGAACACACAAACGGCAGTCAGCAATCTTTTCTTCATGGTGAGTTAAGATAATTTTATTGGTTTCGTGGGCAAAGTTAGCAAAACTAATTATCTTTGCAGCATGAAACCATAAAATTATTAACCCATGAGAAACAAAATCTTCTTTTTGAAACGAACCGCATGGACTTTCTGCACCGTTGCTTTTTCCATTGCCATCCACGGGCAAAACACGGCACAAATCACGGAAGTGCCGTTTACCCAAGTACAAATCCAGGACGCGTTCTGGTCTCCGCGCATCGAGACGAACCGCACGGTGTCCATTCCCTCGGCTTTCCGGGAATGCGAGAAGAACGGACGTTTCGACAACTTCGCCATCGCAGGCGGACTGAAAGAGGGCGAGCACCGGGGCGACTTTTCGTTCGACGACACCGACCCGTATAAAATCATCGAAGGGGCTTCTTATTCGTTGGCCGTGAAGTACGATGCACGTTTGGATGCCTATCTGGACAGCGTCATCGCACTGATTGCCGCCGCGCAGGAATCCGACGGTTACCTGACCACTTGCGTGACCAACCGTTGTACCCGTCTTTCGGGTTGGTGGGGAACACACCGTTGGGAGAAAATCAACAGCCACGAACTTTACAATTCAGGACATCTTTACGAAGCTGCCGTGGCACACTATCGCGCCACGGGCAAACGTTCCCTATTGGACGTGGCTATCAAAAACGCAGATTTGGTATGCCGTGTATTCGGCCCTAATGAAGGACAGAAACATGTGCCTTCGGGACATCCTATCGTGGAAATGGCACTGGCCAAACTCTACAAAGTCACCGGAAAAGAAGAATATCTCCGTACAGCCCGGTATTTCGTGGAAGAAACGGGACGGTGCACCGACGGGCACGCTCCCAGCGCATACAGCCAGGACCACAAGCCCATCCTCGAACAGGATGAAATCGTAGGCCATGCCGTACGGGCCGGTTACCTGTATTCCGGTGTAGCCGACGTGGCCGCACAGACCGGAGACACGGCTTATTTCCATGCCCTTACGCGCATTTGGGAAAACATGGCCGGGCGCAAGCTCTATATCACGGGCGGCATCGGCTCCCGTGCCCAAGGCGAAGGCTTCGGCCCGGATTATGAACTGAACAACCATACGGCCTATTGCGAGACTTGCGCCTCCATCGCCAACGTGTACTGGAACCACCGCATGTTCCTTGCTACGGGCGACTCCCGGTACGAGGATGTACTGGAACGTGCTCTCTACAATGGGGTAATTTCGGGCGTGTCGCTCAGCGGCGACCGCTTCTTCTACGATAATCCGTTGGAAAGCATGGGGCAGCATGGACGGCAAGCTTGGTTCGGTTGCGCCTGCTGTCCGGGCAATATCACCCGTTTCATGGCTTCCGTTCCTAATTACATGTATGCCACACAAGGCAAGAATGTCTTTGTCAACCTATATATACAAAGTACGGCCAATCTCTCTACGTCCCAAAATAAAATAGAAATCCGCCAGACGACGGATTATCCATGGGACGGGAAAATCTGCATGGCCATACATCCAGAGAAGAAGCAGACCTTTGCCCTGCGGTGCCGCATACCGGGATGGGCACAAGGCCGTCCGGTACCGATCGACCTGTACCACTACACCGGAAAAGGGAAGGGCTACACCATACAAGTCAACGGAAAGGACGTGGATTTCCATGTGGAAAACGGTTATGCCGTCATCTTGCGGAAATGGAAGAAAGGCGACACGGTAGAACTGGATTTCCCGATGGACGTACGCCGGGTGGAAGCCCGTGTCGAAGTGGAGGACGACCGGGGAAAAGCCGCCATCGAACGGGGCCCCATCGTCTACTGCATAGAAGACAAAGACCAACCGGACAGTTTGATTTTCAACAAAGTCATCCCTGCCGGGACGGCAATCTCCGCCACTTACGCCCCGGACATGCTTAACGGCATCGTCACATTGGAAGGCACGGCCCAAGCCGTCGGACGTGACGGAAAGACGACGGACGTACCGTTCAAAGCCATTCCTTATTCCGTATGGAACAACCGTGGCGCGGCACAAATGGCCGTATGGATTCCCACATCGCCGGAATATGCCCGTCCCGAACCTTTGCCAACCATCGCCAGCCGGGCACGCACGCTGACGATTCAAGCACCTATCCAGAAAGACGCCCCCGAATCCGCCGCCACGGAAGGCTGGGCTTGGGGCGTAAACGACCAATGGGAACCGAAACGTTCGTCGGACACGTCCAAACCTTACCATTACTGGTGGCTCAAACGCGGCACGGAAGAAACGTTGGCCTACGACTTCGACCAAGCTTACACCGTATCGGGCGTAGAAGTGTACTGGCTAGACTTCGACCATTACGACGGCAACTTCCGTATACCCGCCTCGTGGAAACTCTATTATAAAGACGGTGACAGTTGGAAAGAAGTGGAAGCCACTACGCCGTACACCACGACCAAGGACGCCTACAATCGTCTCGACTTCAAGCCGGTAAAGACCACCGGACTGAAAATCTCCGCGCAACTCCAAAAGGGGGAATCGGGCGGCGTGCTAGAGTGGAAAGTTATTCCGGCCACTGAATAGCCCACAAATAGCCCTACCATGACTCTAACTTACATCTACCACAGCGGCTTCATGCTCGAAGGCCTATCGGCCATCCTGATTTTTGATTTCTGGCGGGATGCCGACAACGGTATCGTGGAACGGACACTGTCCACAACGCATAAACGCGTCTACTTTCTGGCCAGCCATTTCCATCAGGACCATTTCAATCCGGAAATCCTGAACCTGCCCGTACCCCACGGGGAAAAGAAAGTCATCCTCTCCCGCGACATCTACCGTCGGCGGCGTGCCGGAACGGAAGGCGTAACGGCATACCTGAGACGGAGAGAAAGCTACCGCGACGACCTCATCACGGTACATGCTTTCGGTTCCACCGATTCCGGCGTATCTTGGTCTGTTCATGTGGAAGACAAAGACATATTCCATGCAGGCGACCTGAACAACTGGCATTGGGCAGACGAATCCACGCCACAGGAAATCAAAAAACGGGAAGGTGACTTTCTGGCTATCCTGAACGACATCCGAAAGGAATGTACGGCTTTCGACCTGGTAATGTTTCCCGTAGACCCGCGTTTAGGCAGCGACTTTGCACGTGGCGCACGTCAATGGCTGCAACACATCCCCACCCGTTATTTTGCACCGATGCATTTCCCTCCGGCCCACGAAACGGCCATGGCATTCGGTCCGGAGGCGGAACAAATGCAAACCAGTTTCCTCTACATTCAAGAGGAAGGAGAGGCCATCGCCCGGTTCTGACCGGGTTTGCACATCCGGAAGAAAAGGCTTACCTTTGAAAATAAAAAGCAAAATTACAGCAAACTTACAGCCTATGAAATTTATCTCATGGAACGTCAACGGCCTGAGAGCCTGTTGCGAAAAAGGATTTAAAGAGTCTTTCGCCGCCTTGGATGCGGACTTCTTTTGCCTGCAAGAAACAAAAATGCAGGAAGGGCAGCTCGACTTGGAGTTTGAAGGCTACCGTTCCTACTGGAACTATGCGGAGAAAAAAGGATATTCAGGCACGGCTATCTTCAGCCGCCATGCCCCACTCAATGTCACATACGGCCTCGGCTTGGAGGAACACGACAGGGAAGGACGCGTCATCACGCTTGAAATGCCTGACTTTTTCTTAGTCACGGTCTACACGCCCAACTCGCAGGACGGACTGAAACGTCTGGATTACCGCATGCAGTGGGAAGAAGCATTCCGCACCTACCTCTTGCAACTGGATGCCCGGAAACCGGTCATCGTCTGCGGCGACTTGAACGTGGCGCACCGCGAAATCGACCTGAAAAATCCGAAATCGAACCGTAAGAACGCTGGCTTTACAGACGAAGAACGGGAAAAATTCGGCATCTTGTTGGACAGCGGTTTTACAGACACGTTCCGTTTCTTCTATCCCGACCGCGAAGGCATCTACTCGTGGTGGTCTTACCGTTTCAAGGCCCGGGAAAAGAATGCAGGGTGGCGTATCGACTATTTCTTAGTGTCCAAACGACTGGAAGCGCAACTCAAAAGCGCAACCATACACACCGAGATTTTCGGTTCCGACCATTGCCCGGTGGAGGTAGACTTGTTCTGACCCGTCAGCCACTTTATATCGAAAAAGAGCCGTTCCCGTATGCCTTTGCACACTCCGGAAACGGCTCTCTTCGTATCTGGCAGGTATTACCCCAATACCCTGCGTGCCCCTACATACCGCCGGTCATAATAGCCATCGGAAGAAGAATTAATACAAATACCTTTGCGCCCTGCATGGATGAATTCAAACTCACCGGTTTCTTCATCCACATCCGTCACGATACCCACGTGTCCGATGGTCTTCTTGGAACGCGTACCGGTGAAAAATACCAAATCCCCTTGCTGCAAGTCGCGGCGGTCGTCTATCTTGACTCCTTCTCTAAACTGGGAACGCGAAGAACGCGTCAAACAGATATTCAAAGACTTAAAGACATAAGTAGTGAAACCGGAACAATCAAATCCGCGCTTAGGATTCATTTGCCCGTAACGGTAAGGCACTCCGATAAACTCTTTGGCTTTCTCTACGACATCTTGGCCGGTGACTGAATCCTCCCTTATTTCTTCCGATAATAACGTCTGGGCAGAAACAGGGGACACACCAAACAAAGCACACAAGACAAGCAGAGACCAAAGAAACCGCATCATTATTTTAATGTTAATTTTAAGGGTTCAACATGAAATTCGATGCCAAAAATACACCTTTCCATGCAGAACCCCAATAAATTACACATCTTTTAAGAGCCTTTAAGGCTATGGACATCAGTGAATCGTAACCATGGTAGCCCCGAACCCATACTCGCGGAACGAAGCATCCTGATAGGTACAACCTTTGTAAGCACGTTTCAATTCTTTCAAGAGTTCGCTGCGCAACACGCCTTCCCCCTTACCATGGATGAACACTATTTTCTGTCCTTTGTTTTTCTGATTCTCGTCCATCACACGGCGGAACTCTTTTATCTGGCAGTCCAACATCTCCTTGTTGGAAAGCCCGGCGGTATTGTCCAACAATTCATTGATATGCAAGTCTATTTCTATGATGCCGTTCTTCGGTTGCTCCGCCTTGCGGGCCGGCTGACGCACCGGACGCTCGTCGGTTGCCTTTTTCAGCAAAGCATCCTTTAGCTGTTCTGCATTGACAAAAACCGTACGGGCAGGCACGTCATCCTTCACCACGTCATACACCAAGGCATTATCTTCAAAAAAATCCGAGGGTTGGAACGTATGCAACTTATAGAACTTCACGGTATCTATCCGCAATTCCACCTGTACGGCCGGTTTGAGCAGAAAAGTCTTCTCCTGTTTATAGGCCAGGCATTGCACACAGACGCGCTCCATGTCGTTCAACACCGAACGGTCGAATTCCTCCATGAAGAGCTTGGTGTTCGGTTCCACTGTCCCTTGAAAACGTACACGCCATCCCGTACCCTCCACACTCATGTAAAGGAAAGTGACGTAATAGTTACTGTCGTTTACCAAATAAGCCTCGAAAGACGTAGTGGTCATTTCTTTGGGATTCATCGGCACGTAAGCCAGAAAAACGTTCAACTTGTCACCGTTCCGGCGTTCCTGTGGTTTCGGTACGAATGTCACAGGACGGTCGTCCTCATCTTCATCACGAAACTGTCCGGCCGTTCGTTCTCCGACAAGTTTCTTCTTGTCGTGCGTACCGGTGTTCACCTTGGCTATGTTATAATCGTCAGTCTCTACCACGACACACTCACGTACGGGCATCGGAATGTCGAAACCGTCTTCATCCCGCACCAACACCGTATCTTTGTCTTGGAAGCCGCTCACGATGCCGCCCCCCACTTCGCTCAAAAACCTTACTTTATCTCCGATTTTCATATCTTCCATGTTTTATTCGTCAAACAAATATACGGCAAAGCGCAAAGAGTACAAAATCCGACTGCCGCCTTTATGCTTTTTTATCCCAAACACCCGTCCCACTTCGACAAATATGCCTAACTTTGCCACTTTAAAACAATCAACTCCAATGGAAGAAACCAGACACATCCAGATTAAAGACTTCAACTACAATCTGCCCGAGGAACGTATCGCAAAATTCCCCCTAACCGAACGGGATCAATCCAAACTGTTGGTGTACCGTCACGGAACGGTGGGCGAGGACACGTTCACTTCGTTGCCGGACTATTTGCCCCAAGGCGCCCTGATGGTATTCAACAACACGAAAGTCATACAGGCGCGGTTGCATTTCCACAAAGATACCGGCGCGCTCATCGAGGTGTTCTGCCTGGAACCGGTCCGTCCGCACGACTACGCGCTGATGTTCCAACAAACCGGTCGTTGCAGTTGGCTTTGCCTTGTGGGCAATCTGAAAAAATGGAAAAGCGGCAGCTTATCCTGCCCCGTGGAAATCGGCGGACGCAGCATCACCTTGAAGGCTACCCGGGGCGAGAATCGCGGCACCAGCCACTGGATTGATTTTGAATGGGACGACGAACAAACGACTTGGGCTGAAATTTTGGAAGCCGTGGGCGAACTGCCCATCCCGCCCTACCTGAACCGCGAGACACAGGAAAGCGACAAGACGACCTACCAGACGGTGTACTCTAAAATCAAAGGCAGCGTAGCTGCCCCCACGGCCGGCCTCCATTTCACAGAACGCGTGTTGGCCGATTTGGATGCCCACGGCATCGACCGCGAGGAAGTGACGCTCCACGTCGGGGCGGGCACGTTCAAACCGGTGAAAAGCGAAGAAATAGCCGGGCACGAGATGCACACGGAATACATCTGCGTACATCGTAGCACGATAGAGAAACTGTTGGCCCACGGCGGCGCATGCATTGCCGTGGGTACGACTTCGGTGCGCACCCTTGAGAGCTTATATTACATAGGTGTGGCATTGGACGGAAATCCCGACGCATCGGAGGAGGAGCTGCACGTACCGCAGTGGATGCCTTACGAGTATGCTGCACGGACGCGCCCTGTAGGAAGCCCCGACAACGGACATCCGGAAGCACTCACTACACTGCAAGCCCTACAGAACGTATTGGATTATCTGGACCGTCACGGACTGACAGCCCTGCACACCAGTACGCAAATCATCATAGCTCCCGGATACGAATACCACATCGTGCGGATGATGGTCACCAACTTCCACCAACCGCAAAGCACGCTGTTGCTGCTCGTCTCGGCTTTCGTGCACGGCGACTGGCACACGATTTACGACTACGCCCTCGCCCACGATTTCCGTTTCCTCAGCTACGGTGACAGCTCATTACTCATCCCTTAACCCCCGCGAAACCTCATGATAGCTACACAAGAAGACAACCGGGAAGAGATGTTTCCCCTCGTGGATGAAGAGGGGAACATCATCGGAGCCGCCACGCGCGGCGAATGCCACAATGGCAGCAAATGCCTTCACCCCGTGGTGCACTTGCATGTGTTCAACAGCCGGGGCGAACTTTACCTGCAAAAACGTCCGCATTGGAAAGACATCCAACCGGGAAGATGGGACACGGCCGTAGGAGGCCACGTGGACTTGGGCGAAAGCGTGGAGATGGCCTTGCACCGCGAAGCGGAAGAAGAACTCGGCCTCACCGGCTTCACTCCCGAACGCCTCCCCCGCTATGTGTTTGAATCCGACCGCGAACGTGAATTGATCTTCCCACACCGTTGTTCTTACGACGGGAACATACGTCCCAGTGCGGAAACAGATGGCGGACGTTTCTGGAGCACGACAGAAATCCATGAAGCGATGGGAAAAGGTATCTTCACGCCCAATTTTGAAAGCGAATACAAGAGACTTTTCGGGAACGAACCAGACACGCTTTTGTGAATGGAATCTATAATCCATTACATTCTTTAACATCATCCGATGAAACAAAAGATCAGCTTCTGCGTATTCTTTATAAAAAGGGAAAGAACGGCCATGTCCTGACCACCGGAAACAGTTCCGCCCCTTGCAACATTAACCTCATGGAAAAGACAGAATTCGAAATAGCGGTATCCATGCTACGAGGCAAACTCGTAGACATCGCGCGTTTCTATTTGTCTGATGAGGACGAGGCGGAAGACATCGTACAAGAAGTCATGCTCAAACTTTGGCTTATCCGAGACCGGCTCGACCTGGAAAAGAACATTTCTCCCATGGGTATGACCGTCACCCGCAACCTTTGCATCGACCGTCTGAGGCGACTCAAAACCCATCCGCACGAAAGCCTGACGGGGCATGACGCGCCCGACGGACAGCGAAGTGCACAGGCTATGATGGAAGACCACGAAAATGCGGAATGGATGCGTGGTGCCGTCCGGAACCTGCCTGACAAATACCGGGCCGTGCTTCGCATGCGTCAGGTGGAACACATGGAAATGAGCGAGATAGCCCGTATCATCGGAGCAACGGAAGGCGTAGTCCGCACCGTATTGTCACGGGCAAGGAAACAAATGATGGAACAACTAAAGGTAAGGAGAGATTGAACATGACGACAAACAAAGAAGACATCAGACGATTGCTTGACCTCTACATGGAGGGAAAGACCTCGTTGGAAGAAGAAGCCCTACTGATGGAATATTTCCGTTCGCCGGATGCCGACAAGGATTTTGCTGACTTCAAAACCATGTTCAACCAATTCGACGAAGGCGAACCTTCTTTCACGGAAGAAGAACAGGAGAGGTGGATGCAGTCATGCCCACCGGAAGCAGCACCCGACTCTTCTGACCTCCAAGCCATTCTTCCGGCACATCCGAAGCACATACATTGTACAAGACAAACCTTCATACGGTGGATAGCGGTCGCCTCCATCGCAGCCGCATGTTTTTTCTTAGGAACCACCGTCTCGCGAAAGGAAGCTACACAGCCTACAAATTCCATCTCCATGCCCCCTACCGTCCTCACGGAAGTAAAGTGGAAAACCGATACGGTATTCATCGAAAAGCCAGTGCCCACTACGTTGACCGCCAAAATAATCACAATTCGGGACACAATTATCCTTCCTGCAAGCCACCCAAAAGGACAAATGTGGACAGCCCTCCCTACGGGGGAGGACACATCTACCACCAGAACGGGCTCAATACCCCAACCCGGCACCGCCCGACAAGACGCAGACACGGCAACCCAACAACAGGCCATGCCACACTTGGCCGACATTCAGGCCGAGTTCCAAAAGCAGAAAAGAAGAATGGACGAATTCTCCAAACAATATGAACATATCGACCCTTATTATGAAAACTTATATTAAATACTGGCTCATGGCCGTGATAACGGTCATAGCATGCACAAACCATGTACATGCCCAAGAGTTCTATCGGGAAAATGAAACAGCCATGCACATATTTCACAAGCTTGACCGAATGTTTCCCAAACGTTACTTGGAACAAAGATGGATGACCGGTGCCCAATATTGGGTACAGTACTGGTTCGAAGACCAAGAAGATTACGAAGAGCACCAACCCGCAATAGCAGAAATCTTCGACCAATTGAATGACATCCCATTTCTGCACAAGCACACGGAAGAAACAGACAGTGGCGACATCATACGGAAAACCTACGCCATATCACTACGTTCCGACATCCGGGGGCAACAAGACTTCCTCAAACTCGAAGTCAGCCCAACCGGCATATTTTTCTATTACCAAACCACAAACCGTTTCGCCCAAGCCGAAAATGATGCCATACCCGACCAAGCCATCAACGCAGAACTCGAAAAACTGTTCAACCAATATGTATCACGCAGAAAAACAGTCAAACAAGAAGTGCGTTTCCACGGAGCATACGGACGTGTAGTACACAACAAAGGATATAACAACGACCCGACGGCTTTTTCGGAGGGTTACCGGTACATCATCCCTAAATGTACCTGGGCAGACTACCGGCTGTTTTATGACCTCTTCCACAAATACCTCAAAAAAGATGTCATCTACGTGGCAAGCAACGACGTGTACTGGGAATACGAAGAAACCGGAATAAGAGTCCGCCAAGCCGACGGCCGCCCATTATATATGGGAGCCGCATGGAAAAACGACAAGTTATACCTTATCCGTTTGGAAGGATCGCACAACGGAAACGGAGTATTTCCCCGGGCTTGGGCAGAAGACAATCCGATATGGGATAGTTCATACGTCACAAAAAAATTGCAAAAAAACAGGCAAGCAAGACAGAAATAAGTTAATCCGTCCCCGCCACCTTGTGAAAGGCGACCGGGACTTTCTATTGATTAGGAAACAAGGGGTTATCAGGCTTTCTCTATTTCTTCCACCGACAAGCCCGTAGCACCGGTAATGGCCTCCACGGACAATCCCATGGCCTTTAACCTGTGGGCTATCTCCAAAGCCTTGGCATGCTCTCCTTCGGCACGCCCTTCCATGCGGCCCTCCGCACGCCCTTCTGCACGCCCCTCGGCACGTTCCGTATAAATATTGCTGCGCAAAATGACGATGTTATCCAGATGACGGTAATAAGCCTCTCGCTCGCCTTTTGTCATCCCGTCCACCTTCAGGCGTTCGCGTACCTCCGCCAATCCGGGAGCGTGGGCCGACTCGGAAATCTCACCCGTATTCAAATAGTAGATCCATTCCTCCAACGGGGTCTTGGCCACTTTGTTGAAGTCGTTCACCTTCAGGATATAATACTCCGGATAAAGTTGGCTCACGGCATCCACCTTGAAGGTCTGCCGTTGGAAAGGAGTCAGTTCCAGTATGTCGTTCTCATGGATGCCTCGAAATTCCGTCTTGCCATGGTACACGATATCCTTGCCATGCCCCAAGGAAAAATAAACAATGTTCACGCTGTACACCTTGCGCACGTTCTCATACCCCTCTCCACGGTTGATGTATTCCGTCACCAACTTCGACACGCCGAACAACATACGTTGGAAATAGGCATACTCATTGTTGTTCTGCACCTCGATGAGTATCAGTTCCCCTTTGGAATCCAAGGCCAACAAATCCACACGGTTATACTTGTCGAACTCGTATTCCTGATTGCTTTCGCTCTCCAACAACTGGCTGATGGTGATTTTCTCATCCAGAAGCGTGGTCAACAATCCTTCCAACACACCGAAATTGGCCTTGTTGCGCAACAGGCGCTTCATCGCCCAATCAAAACGGATATAGTTTGCCATAAGCGTAGACTTTATTGCAATATATTTTTGCAAATATAATGTTTTTCCATTGCCCGTCCTCCAAAGCTCACATAAAGAGTGTTAACTACAAAATTCGCACGATACTTTCAAAAAAACGGCTCCGGACTGTCACAAAACAACACTTCCTGCGTATTATTAACAAAAGGATGTAATTAAAATATACATTAACAGAACATAAAAGTGGAAAAGCCATGAGAAAGACCTTCTTCAATACCCTTCCGATCCTTGCGGCCATCCTCCTGGCCCTCGCCTGCCCCGAAACCATGGGACAAGTCATCTACGGCGGCATATTCAATTCCGTCACGCGCCAACGTATCAGTAACGTGAAAGTGGAACTTATGGACAAGCATTACGTCACCCTCGATTCCATGCGCAACCCCAAAAACAACCGGATAGCCGACCGGCCGTCGGCATGGTTCTTCGATATGGAAAGCCGCCTAGCCCAACCCTACATCCTGCGCTTCAAGGCCGAGGGATATGAAACACAGGACGTGCCCGTGGACTCTTTTACCTTCCGCCGCCGGGAAACGGCACGCTTCATCGCGGATGTTTACATGGAGAAAGCCATCAAGCATAAGACATTAGAGGAAGTGACCGTAAAGGCCACGAAGATAAAGATATATACGCGCGGCGACACGGTGGCCTACAACGCCGACGCTTTCCAACTGGCCGAAGGCTCCATGCTCGATGCGCTCATCCGCCAACTTCCGGGCGTGGAACTGAAAGACGACGGGCGCATCCTCGTCAACGGGCGTTACGTGGAAAACCTGCTGCTCAACGGAGAGGATTTTTTCAAAGGCGAACCTTCCGTCATGCTCGAAAACCTGCCTGCCTACGCGGTCAAGGACGTGAAAGTGTACGACAAAGACGGGGAACTCAGCGAATTTCTCGGAAAGAAGACCGGTGATGAAGAATTGGTCATGGACGTACGCCTGAAACGGGAATACTCCGTGGGATGGTTGGCCAATGCCGAAGGGGCATACGGCACGGAGGAACGCTACCGCGCCCGCCTTTTCGGCCTGCGGTTCACGCCCCACACGCGTTTTTCCGCTTTTGCCAATTTCAACAACATGAACGAGAACCGCCAACCGGGTTACAACGGCGAATGGTCGCCCGCACAACTGACTGGCGGACTGCGCTCGAACAAGAACTTCGGAGTGAACTACATGGTGAACGAGAAGGACGGGAAGTACAAACTGAGCGGCAGCGCATCTTACCTGCACTACGACACGGACGTGCGCTCGCAAACCACCGGCGTGAACTTCCTGCCCGACGGCGACACTTACTCCAAGGAAGCACACGAACAGTTCTACTGCCAAACGTGGTTCAACACTTCGCACACGTTCCAGTTCACTTGGGACAAGGTGTTCCTGAACTTGCAACCATCGTTCAACTGGGGCAAATGGGATGACCGCAACACTTACCTTTCCGGCACGTTCAACACCGATCCCGAACCGTACGCCTCCGGCAACCTGTTGGACAGCCTGGCCTCGCCCGAAGCCGGCGACCTCATGCGCCGCATCGCCATCAACCGCTCCAAGACCGCCCAAAACAACAAAGGTAACAAGACGGACGCTGCCTTCAACGCCTACTCGGCCATCAAGACCGGCATCGCCAACGACAACCTGAACCTTTACGCCAATGTGCGGTACAGCGATTACGAACAACGTTGGTACGAACACTACCGGTTGGACTATCCGGCAGGCGGCGGACAGACGGACTACCGCAACAAATATACCAACGACGACGGCCCTATCCGCAACCTGAACCTCAACACCGGAGGGGAGTATTGGCTTTGGTTTCCTTGCAACCTGGCCATAGTGCCGGGATACAACTACCATTGGCATGACCACACCAAACGTTACGAACTCTACCGGCTCGACGAACTGGCCGGTTGGGAAGAGGACGGCGACCATCCCTTAGGCATGCTGCCCTCCGAAGCGGAACTCCTGCAACAGACGCTAGATGCCCCCAACAGCTATTGGTCTTACCTGACCGATTACTCCCACCGGGGAAGCCTCTATGCCAAATGGGAAGGCAGACCCCGGACATCGGGCGAAGGAACCTGGTGGTACGTGGAAACCCGCCTGCCGCTCATGTACGTATGGCAGACGCTAGACTACCAACGCGAACGGTTGGACACCACCGTCAGCCGCCGACATGTCATGTTCGAGCCAAGTTTCAGGGTCTACGGCCGATGGCACAACTACCAACGGGGCATCGACATCCGCTACAACAAAAGCGTCTCTTTCCCGTCCATGACCTCGTTCATCGACATCCGTTCCACGGACGACCCGTTGAACATCCGCCTGAGCAACACGGGACTAAAGAACTCTCACCAACACAACGTCTCCGTGTACTACTACCTGAACAGCAACCGCAAACAACGCTACTTCAGCACCTACTGGAGTTACTCCATCACACAAGATGCCGTGGCACAGGGATACGTGTACGACAAGACGACGGGCGTGCGCACCTACCGTCCGGAAAACGTAAACGGGAATTACAACATCGGTGGTAACGTGAACTATTCCATGCCGCTCGACAAAGCCCGCCGCCTCACGCTGAACAGCGGACTGTGGTCGCGGCTCTACAATTCGGTGGACCTCATCAGCGTGACGGACGGCATGGCTCCGGCCCGCAGTACCGTACAGACCTACAACTCGGGCGGAAGCCTCAACATGGAATATGCCTTCCCCAAGGACGTGAGAGTGGGCGTGAAAGCCCGCTGCACGTGGAACCACCTGAGCAGTGGCCGGGAGAACTTCACGACCCTCAACACCTACGACTATAATTACGGCCTGATAGCACAGGCCAAACTGCCATGGGACCTGCAATTCAATACCGACCTGACCTTGTACAGCCGACGGGGCTACGGTGAAAGCGGCATGAACACGGACGACATCGTATGGAACGCCACCCTATCGAAGAAACTTCTCAAAAAACGTGTGACGCTCTCCCTTGATGGATTCGATATCCTCGGACAGCTTTCCAACGTCACCCAGACGCTGAACGGGCAAGGACGCTACGAGACGTGGCGCAACGTCATTCCCTGTTATGCCATGCTGCGCCTCACCTACAACTTGGACATCAAACCGGCCAAGCGGAGAGGAGAATAAATAGAAACTTATATACAAAAATCATTTGGCGCAGAACGGAAAATCGTTCTGCGCCAAATGATTTTTCAATCTGCGGCAAACGATTTTCCGTTTGCCGCAGATTTTTTTCAAAGGCTTAAGCGATTGAAAAACAACGTCATGACAAGCCTACATTTTCTTTACAAGCATCCATTCCCGGACGGATGCCTATACCATACACTACCGGAAGAGTCCGTAAGCCTCCCATGCTTCCGTTGTCAGAAGGTGAGCTTCAACGTGGCCATGCCGTAGGGCTTCATCGTCAGCGTCCCGTCCACTATTTGCCCGGGCTGCTCTTCAAGCGTGCAAAGCGACACGGACAACGGACGATGGGCCGGAAAGTCCAAAGCCACCGTCTCTTCCCTGTCCGACACGGAACGCAGGCGGACAATCATCTCGTTGTCTTTCTCCGTGGATTTCAGCACGGTGACATACACGGCACGGTTGTCTACCGAAATGACGGACTTCACGTCCGGATTCTTGTCCGCCGTGACATGTACCAACGGTTGCGCCTGCTCCAAGCCAAAACGGTTGGCGTCTACAGCATCATATCCGCCATGCGGATGAATGCGGTAGCGGAAAGCCACCGGCCCGTCCTGCGTCAGGGGGAAGTTCGTGTGCCAATGGTTGTTCATCGCCCAGGAATACACCGTGGAAGACGGTTCCAGCTTGGTCAGCCAAGGCCCTTGTCCGCCCCATCCCAACGAAATGTTGGCCGTGCGGTCGCCATACTCAAACAAGGGGGCATCCAAAGCACACCATGTCACACCATGAGTGTCGTTCGAAACGTCCAACCAACGTTGCAGGGCCATCCAATTGCGGTTGGCTTGCGGCCACTGGTCTTTCTCCACTTCCATTATCCCCCAAGGGATATCCACTTTCGTCACACCCTGCGGCACGTTGAAACCGAAACCGAAATGTATGCCGTCCTTGTCCAACAGCGGCAACTTGTCTACCACATTGGTGGTCTCCACCCACGGTTGCCCGGCCACCAGACGGACGGTACGTGTCACCGAACGGCAACCTTTCATCATGGACTGCACTTTCAATTCCACCACCAATCCGCCTTGTTCGGTCACCGTGATGGCCTGCACCTTGTCGGCTTCGGGCTTGTTTTCATTGGCCGGCAGCCAACTGCACGAATTGGCCCCTCCGTCCACCGACGCGTCGATATAATTGTAATCCTCTCCGGCACGGGTCAAGGACACGATGTTTCCTGTCTTGCCGTCTATCGTGACACGCACACAACCATTGTCTAACGTATAACCATCTAACTTACAGGTATCGCCTGGCACGGCATCACCTTCCACCACACGGTAGTGGCGCGAACCCAACGCCGGTACATCCGAAGCCCAGAACGCCAGTTCGCCAGTAGACAACCGTTGCGACGGCACAGCATTTCCTGCATCGTCCACCACTTTGTCGCCCTTTTGACTCTCTGAAGCGGACAAAGTAACCAATCCTCCATGCGGCCAAGACAACGTATTAAATACCGCGATGCCACCATTCGACGGTCCTTCGCGCGGCCCCAACGCGCCGTTAGACTTGTCAGTGGCCAAGCCCAACGCCTCGTCCAACAAGGTCATCGAACGGGCTTCTGCTTCATAAAAATAAGATTGCTTTACCTTACTGATCGCTTCATGGAAATACGGTTCCCAAGGATTCTCAAAATCCCACGTATGTTCGGAACCCAAAAGGATGTACCGCCACCCCTCGTCGAACTCGGCACGCGGCGCACAAGCTCCTCCGGCCAGCATCGACCACACCGTCTCGGCCTGCGTGATACGTTCCTTGTTGCGGCGGTTCACTGCGGTAAGCCGTGCGGCCGTACCCAAGCCATCAGTCCAATACTCCGTATAATCACCATGCACCACAGGCAGGCGGTCGCCATATTTTTCCTCCAAAGTCTTCATGACCTCATGGCCGCCGCTAATGACAATCTTGGGATAGGCATATTTCTTGTTCCACTCATTGACAGCGTAAGGCACGTCGGCATCCACCGGATTGTTGTCCCAAAGCGACCAGGACAAGACGATGAAGTCATACGGGTAGTTTTTCTTCTCCAGATCCACAAGCTGCCCGGTAAAATCAACATTGGCACTACCCATTTGGATACGCGCCGGGACCTTACGTGCATTGCGTTGGCCGAACCATGGGCGACCGGTCGTATTGCCCTTGTCCATGCTTCCGCTGTTGGCATATTTTCCCGGTTGGAGAAACAACACCTTGGAATGGCCGTCCGGCCCTACCCACCAGAAAGGAAAACCGTCTATCCCGAAAGAATGGGCATTGCCGCCCCGATCGGTGTTCGGCCATGAGATGACATACTTGATGCCCTCCTGGACCATGACCGGCACCAAGCCCCAAGAGATGCCGGGGATGTCGAACTGTTGGAATACATCCGCAGGCACTCCGGAAAGTCTCTGCAATTCACGTGAGAACTTAAATACGTGGAACAGTTCCTCATCCGAACAAATGCTCGTGTTCAGGTTCAGGTAAGAGGCATCCACGGACAAGCCTCCGCCCTTTATGGAAGCTATAATCTCGTCGCGCATCCCCGGTTCGGAGTTCCACAATCGTTCAATCGGCCAAGTCACCTCGGGATTCCACACAAAACGCGCACCGTCCACATGGCCGACAGTCTCGTGCGAGAGCTTCATACCTTCCTTAACATTCGTCTTATGCAACATCTCCACGTTTTTGTGCGTGTTCGTGTAACCGATGTCCACGTGCGAATGGTCGTAAAGGTACACCGTCCAATGCCGCATCGGTTCCACGGTGACTTTCGTCTTCACTTTCTTTTCGGTTCCGCGCACCGTCAGCGAAACATCCACGGTCTTGTCCACGGGCAAGGCGGAAGGCAACATGACCTCCACTTCTGCCGAATCCTCCGCATCAATGCGGAAAGCGGATGTCTCCTTCAGTTTCCTATACGCCACATCCACACAGACCTCGCCTTTCAATTCAGCCCCCTTCAACCGCACGGCAACGATACGTCCCGGCGAACGGTCTTGTCTATACCCATACAAAGGTTTCACTACACAACTGACCTGTTCCGGAACCACATCGGCATTCACATTGCCCGCCGCCAGAACCGCCAGCATCCCACAAAAAAAAATTCTTTTCATCACATTGATTAGTTTTCATTGTATCGGTCACAAAGTGACAAAAAAAAGACGGGACGGGCAACCAAGCATAACGCAAAAAATACCACATTCTCGCCACACCGTGCGAAAAGCCACCGCAAAGACTTCCTTTATCGACCGATTCTGCCTATCTTTGCCCACACATATACAACAAAACTTAAACATTACCTAATCATGAAACTCAAAAAACGAATGATGACTGGCATGTTGGCCGCCACCCTCGGGGCCATGGTACCGGCGCAGGCACAAACGGCCGAGCCTTCTCCTTACAGCAGTTACCTCTTCGCCTTCTTCTCCAACAATTCCCCTTACGGTGAACAGGTGCGCTATGCACTGAGCGATGACGGATATGACTACACGTCCCTCAACCAAGGGCGTCCGGTCGTGGCCTCGGACACCATCGCCCTGAAGAAAAGCATACGGGACCCGTACATCACAAGAGGCCGGGACGGGAAAACATTTTATATGGTCATGACGGACATGCGCTCGGACGAGGGTTGGCAAAGCAACGACGGACTCATCCTGATGAAGAGCACCGACCTCATCCATTGGCAACACACGGCCATCGACTTCCCCACACGTTTCCCCAACCTGACGGGATTCGACCGCGAAAACCTACATGCCGTTTGGGCGCCTCAAATCATCTGGGACGACGAGGCCGGGAAATATATGATTTATTACTCCATCGGGCGGCACGACTGGGAGTATCCCACGGAAGACCCGAACTTCAAACAGCCTTACTTCAAGCTGTTCTACTCTTACGTGAACGAAGACTTCACGGACATCACGGAGCCGAAACTGCTGTTCGACTTCGGTACGGCCGCCATAGACGGGGACATCGTGTATAACCCGAAAACGAAAGAATACGTGCTGTTCTTCAAAGACGAGGGACGCTCGGTCATGAACAAAGGATTCCGCACGCGGCAGGGCGTGATGCGTGCCACTGCGCCCCGACCCACCGGCCCCTACACCATCGAATGGCGGCACCTGCAAAAAGAGGGGCAATATCCGGTGGAAGGTTCCAGTGTGTTCCCCCTCATCGGTTCGGACGAGTACGTCCTGATGTACGATTGCTACGCACAGGGGTTCTACCAATTCTGCAAGAGCACGAACCTGAAAGATTTCACATTCGTGCAAAACACGAAGACCCACGGCGACTTCACCCCGCGACATGGCTCTGTCATGCACATCACGCAGGCCGAACGGGAACGGTTGGAAGCCTGGTCCGAGCTGAGCACTGCGGTAAACGACCTCCGTACGCGCCCCGTCCCCACGCTGACGCTGAAACAACTTGAACGCCGCCCGGCCTTGTTGGCCGAAGCCCAAAAAGTGCTCGACACCGTATCCGACCCCGAAACCATGGTGGCCATGACAAAGAAACTGGAAAAGTTCAAATGAAAACTCTCACATACAAACGCAGACGACCGAAATCCCAGTCGGGATTTCGGTCGCTTTATGCCATACCTACAAGTATTTTCCTTATTACATCATAGCTTATCACCGCATGCCCACAGGCATCTACGGCAAGCTACAGTCCCGTTCCGAACCTCTCAACCGGCGACCAACCGTCCACCCAACGGATGACCGGAGTACTATCGGCTTCAAAATCTATCGGCAACCATATATGACGGGAATTTTTCAGGCTCCGGGGATTCCAACGGTCGGCCATGAACACGAAACCATCCTCCGTGCCTTCCACCTTAAAAATATACGTGCCTTGCGTATGGAAAGACTTCTTGGCATCTTTCCCGACAAAAGGGGAAGGCAACTGTTCCCACGGCCCCCACAACGAAGTGGCCTTGAACATGCGGGCTTCATTCGGTGCCCAACCCGTGCAACCGCTCGTAATCATCCAATACACACCGTCACGCTTAAAAATGGCCGGAGCCTCGTTTTGCCCGCCCGGCGCGACACGCACATACCGTCCGGTATAGTCCAAATAATCATCTGTCAACTCCGCAATGTTCAACGTCAGGTTCTCTTCTGCCGAATAAATATGATATGCCTTACCGTCATCGTCCACGTACACGGTCATGTCCCGGCTCATCTGTCCGCCCGGTACGTCGCGTGCCAAAAGCAGCCCCTCACGAATCGCCTCACGCCACTCCGGAGTCCACCATTCCTTATAGTCCGATTCCTTCAGCTTCTTAGCCTTGCGGATGTCGCGGCGTGAAAAGTCCACCGGCCATTTGCCCGCATTCGGGCGCAAAGAACGGATAAACCGGAAAGGGCCAACCGGAGAATCGCTCTCGGCAAAGCCCACACGGGCAGCCGCATAGCCTTGCCCTTTCAACTCCAAATGGAACAGCATGACGAATTTCCCCGTCTTGGGGTTGCGCACCACCTTGGGACGTTCCATGATGCATCCCCGTTCTATGTCGTGCCCGGCTTCATCGGAAACAGCCAAAGCCACTCCTTCGTCTTCCCAATTCATCAGGTCGGAAGAAGAATAGACCTCTACGCCTACTTCGGTGGTAAACCCGCGTGCAGGCCGGTTCTCGCCATACCAATAATACTTGCCTTCATGGAACAACAGGCCGCCCCCGTGGGCATTGATGTGCTCTCCTTTCCGATCCGGCCATTCCTGACCTGGACGGATTTCATCCAAAGCCTGAGCTTCCACCGCCGCCACCATGGCGCACAGGAAGAAAGCCAAGCCCAAAATTCGCTTCAATTTCATTTTTCTTATTGTCATTAGGTTTTTACCTCATTTCCATCAGGGTTCTATTTCATACCACGAGCCTTGTAAATACGCTCCTTCGCATTGTTGATTTGTTGGAATTTCTCTTCCGCAGCCCGCCGCACATCTTCTCCTAACGTCGCCACGCGGTCGGGATGATGTTTCAGGGCCAATTTGCGGAAAGCCTTGCGCACCTCTTCGTCCGTGGCGGACGGCTCTATTTCCAGTACTTTATAGGCATCTGCCAAAGATTCGCCTTTCAAGTTGAGCATAGAATCCACCTCTCCGGCAGACAACTCCATGGCCAAAGCCACTTCCCGCAACGCCGTTATCTCTTCCGCACATACGTTTCCGTCGCTTTGTGCAATCCTTACCAAGAAATTCAGCAGCTGCAATCGTTCACCATAGTTCAGATGCGCGGCAATCTGTCTGCCACAATCGAAAATCATATCCCGAAATGCCACAGGGGACACTCCGTCCAACCGTTTGGCCTCATCGAAGAGCTTCAGCAAAATTTGTTCCCCCTCCTCTACTGCGGCTTCCCCGAAATTCGCACGAAGGAAGCGACGGACGAATTCCATTTCGCTGTGCATGATTTTCCGGTCTGCCCGCATCACGTAAGAGGCCATCACCAACATCGAAAACAAAAAGCTGTTCCGCCGCCCCTGTTCGTATCGGCCTCGCCCCGCCTCATCCGCTTGCAAATCCTCTTGCATGCCTACAGCCTGCTTGTCAAACCACGAACCGATAAAATAACCGGCCAGTGCACCCAACGGCCCCATCGTCATGAACCCCATCGCACTACCTATCCATTTTCCCACTCCCATATTCTATTCATTTTTTATTCGGAAATCCCTAACCATGGAAGACGGGCACAAAGACGCATGAAAACACCGTTTTACGATTTGGCCATGCCAACCTGTCCCCGACCTTCGTACGGACAAAGATATGAAGTTTTTCGCAGAAGACAGGAAAAACGTCCCCTTTTTCTTTCCACACCGACTGCGGCACACTGTCCTCGGACAGCAACAAGCAAAAAAGGAGAAAGGGAGAACGCCCACCCACGAACATTCTCCCTTTCACATTATAATAGGTTTCCGTAAACCGTCCGGCTTACATCATGCCGCCCATGCCACCCATTCCGGGAGCACCCATCGGCATATCGGCTTTTTCTTCCTTCTTGTCGCAGATGACACATTCGGTAGTCAAGAACATGCCGGCAATAGAAGCTGCATTCTCCAAAGCCACACGAGTCACCTTGGCTGGGTCGATGATACCGCTAGCTTTCATGTTCTCGTATTTGTCCTCACGGGCATTGTAACCGAAGTCGCCTTCAGCCTGGCGTACTTTTTCTACAACCACCGAACCTTCCAGACCTGCGTTCTCCACAATCTGGCGGAGAGGTTCTTCGATGGCGCGTTTTACGATATTGATACCTGTGGTTTCGTCTGCATTGGCACCCTCCAAGCCTTCCAAAGCCTTGATGGCGCGGATATATGCCACACCGCCGCCCGGGATGATACCTTCCTCGATAGCTGCACGCGTTGCGCACAAGGCATCGTCCACACGGTCTTTCTTTTCTTTCATTTCCACCTCACTCGGTGCACCGACATAGAGCACAGCCACACCACCGCTCAACTTAGCCAGACGCTCCTGCAACTTCTCTTTGTCGTAGTCGCTGGTAGAGTTGGCAATCTCATTCTTAATCTGATTGACACGATCCTTGATGAGTTCGCTCTGTCCGTGACCGTTAACGATGGTCGTGTTATCCTTAGAGATAGTCACCTTGTCGCAAGTACCCAACATTTCGATGGTAGCCTGCTCCAACTTCAAGCCCTTCTCTTCGCTGATGACCACACCGCCCGTCAACACGGCAATATCTTCCAACATGGCCTTGCGGCGGTCGCCGAAGCCCGGAGCTTTCACGGCACAAATCTTCAACTGGCTACGCAGACGGTTCACCACCAAAGTAGTCAACGCCTCGCTGTCTACGTCTTCCGCAATCACCAACAACGGGCGACCGCTTTGTACTGCCGGTTCGAGGATAGGCAGGAAATCCTTCAAGTTGGAAATCTTCTTGTCGTAAATCAAGATGTAAGGATTCTCCATCACGCACTCCATCTTCTCCGTATCGGTCACGAAATAAGCCGACAAGTAGCCACGGTCGAACTGCATGCCTTCCACCACACCGATAGTAGTGTCGCGTCCCTTAGCCTCTTCGATAGTAATCACACCGTCCTTGCTGACTTTCTTCATAGCTTCGGCCAAAAGTTTCCCGATTTCCGGGTCATTGTTGGCACTGACGGTAGCCACTTGTTCTATCTTGTTGTAATCGTCGCCCACTTGTTCAGCCTGACCTTTGATATGCTCTACGACTTTGGCCACGGCCTTGTCGATACCGCGCTTCAAGTCCATCGGGTTCGCACCGGCAGCCACGTTCTTCAAGCCCACGCTCACGATGCTTTGTGCCAATACGGTAGCCGTGGTCGTTCCGTCACCGGCATCGTCGCCTGTTTTGCTAGCCACGCTCTTGACCAACTGCGCACCTGCGTTTTCAAACGCATCGGCCAACTCAATTTCCTTGGCTACGGTCACGCCGTCTTTCGTAATATGCGGCGCACCGAATTTCTTTTCGATAATGACGTTACGTCCTTTCGGGCCGAGAGTTACCTTTACCGCATTGGCCAACTGATCCACTCCGTTCTTCATCAGTTCACGGGCTTCTATGTTGAATTTAATATCTTTTGCCATGATTTTAGTCCTTTCTTTTGTCTATTATATATTAATGTATAAAACGAAAAATTATGCCAACACAGCCACCACGTCGCTCTGTCGCATAATCAAATATTTCTTGCCTTCGAATTCCAGTTCCGTACCGGCATACTTACCGTACAGCACGGTATCGCCTTCCTTCAAGACCATCTCTTCGTCTTTCGTACCTTTACCCACTGCAACGATAGTACCTTGCAACGGTTTTTCCTTGGCGGTGTCGGGAATGATAATACCACCTACTGTCTTCGTCTCTGCCGGAGCCGGTTCAATCAGCACACGGTCTGCTAATGGTTTAATGCTCATAATGGATAAATTTTATAATTGTACATTTTAAAAATTCTACTCCAATCCATACGAAAAACATGCCAAAACACCACGACTGACACTTTGGCACACTTTTACCATGTACAGCCCCGAAATACGGCAGACTTTCTGCCAACCTTGCCTCCGCAGTTTTTTGTGTCCAAATCAGTAGAAAAGCCCTTTATATGAAATTTATTCCGTACTTTTGCAGAAAGCAACAAACGATGAAACTACGACTGACCTATCTTGCCGTATTCCTCATAATACTTTCCGCACTGACATTCCTTCCCAAAACGGGAGGCTATATCTGGCAACCGGAAATCATCAACCCGTTGTCTGCTTTGCTGTTTACGCTATTGGTCTATCTGACCGGCCACATCGCCCACTCTGCCCAAAGTTCCGTCGGAATCCTTTGCACGGCCATGTTTGTCCTGCTCTTCTGTCCGGACTCGCACGAGTTCTTCAACCGTGACGAGACAGCCGTCATGACCCTCTCGTCCACTTGCATCGTCCCGTTCTTCATTTCTCAATATACCCGTATTTCCAGTAAAAATTTCAAATACGGCTACTTCCTGATGTTGTTGATGGGTATCTTTTGCAGCTATACGCACGACAGCATCACGATTCCGCTTTGTGCCAGTTTCCTCACACTGTCCTATTTGCAGCGCGACCGGCTGTTCCGTCTGGCCTGTTGGCCCATGGTCATAGGTTTTGCCATCGGCACCACACTTTGCCTTTTGCAGTCCACCTTTTGGAAACAGTCATCGTGGAACGACCTGACCGCCTTGTCTTCCCAAACGGCAGACGGTTTCACCCAACTGTGGGAGACCAAAGTCTTCATGTTCGCCACCCTGCTCACCATTTATTTCTTGTCTTCACGGAAAAAACGGAAACGGCTATGGCGCATCTCCCGCGAGCACAAGCTTCTGACTTATTGCCTGTTGTATTCTTTCTGCGCTATTCCTTTTGCTCCGTTGGGAATAGACAGTGCCATCTCCGGCGTATGTTTCTTTTGCATGTTCTGGGCGTTGTTCCTGTTCCAACAGCTTTTAGTCCTGTTTCGCGAACACCGCCGCAAGAAACTCAAATCACGAACCTGAGCGGTCAACGTTCCGGCATCTGCCACTCTTCGAGCTCGTAAACAGCTTCCACGGCCTCTTCCACACTGTCCGGCAAAGACGGGAAAAAATCTATCCCCGTGATGCGTTCCACTTCGTCCACCGAATTGACATACGCATCAAGCGGACGGTTCCCCGACTTATTCTTATAGATAAAGCCGATGGCCTTCAGCGGCTCCGGACAAAACACAACCTTATAGAAAGCCTCTGGCACCGTAACCCGGCTTTGGCCGATATGCCTGTGCTGTCCACGATAGAGGACAGGCCCGGCCACCACATACAGCAGCCCGTTTTCCATCGTCCAGTCGCGGCAAGCTTCTTCCAACTCTTTCCAGTCGCCCCGGTTCAGGTTATGGTCTTGCGGGCAAACGTTCGTCATGTAAAAGCTTTCCCGCATGGCTTGTTCGTCCCATTTGTTGTCTGCCGCCGGACAAAGGTGCCCACGGTCATAGCCCGACCGCCTGTAGTCTTCCGTCGTCACGGGATTTGCCACTTCGGGGTCGGGCAGGAACTTGTCGTAACGGCTCACCGCCTCCTCGAAACGTTCGGGTGTCAATGTCCAGGCTACCCAGTTCGGTATCTTGGTCTCCGCATTATAAGATACCGTATACCCCGTATGGCGAATCACCTGGCTGTTTCGTTCCTGAACCAGTTCCGGCAATCCCGGCTCCATATCCCCCGAACCGGACGAAGGACTGCTACCGAAAACCTGTCCGTCCGTTGCCTCCGGTAAGAACCTGCATCCCGTCCACTGTCCCACGTAACCACGCAAGCGGTCGTAACCACCCGTCAATACCACTACGGCAGCCGCCAAGCCGCCGATTATCATTTTCAGTTTCATTTTTCCGATTTCAATTTGTTTATTTCCGGTTTAAGATTTCCGTACCTTGGGACGACGGAGCGTACGCACCCAAGACTTATCCCATTCCGCCACGCGGAAGGAATCCACGATTTTCTGTATGGCCTTGTTTTGCGTCTCGTCGTCCAACCGCCCTCCGGCCAACAACGGACGCGTCTTATCCGGGTATTTGGCAAAGCAGACTGACACCGCCCATGCTACCGCCATGGACGCGTAATATCCGCTTGGACGCACTGCCGCGCAGGCCTCCAACACGCGGTCTATAAAATCGTCCGTGACGAAATGTGCCAAAAGCATCACTACGGCAAAACGTTGGGAGAATACGTCCCCGCTATATAAATAAGGTTGCAGGAACGCCCATACCTCCTCACGGTGTTTTCGCACGAACTTGAATCCCGAACAAGGGGAATCACACAAAGCCCAATCGTTGATTTTACGCACATAGGTAGCCATGCGTTCCATCTGCTCCTCAAACGGCATCCGCGCCACGCCCGTCACGTAACCCTGCAACATGACTTCTTCGAACGTGTCGTCCACTGCCTCCTCCAAATAAGTACGCCAATCCCCCTTGGCAATCTCCTTGGCCAACGCCCGCAATACGGGCAGACGCACACCGACCACCGGGCGGGTGCCAGGCATCAACGAAGTCACAAAAGCAGCATACCGGGCATCGGCATGCACCGCCAAAAAGTCTTTGATTTCTTGACAAACCATAGACGCAACCTTTTTTATTCGTCCTTGGAATCTGCTATCCCATTCAATTTTTTCTTCACCACGGCCGGGCAACCGGCAGCAAGGGAATCATCGGGAATGTCTTTCACCACCACGCTCCCGGCAGCGATAATACAACGGTTCCCGATGGTCACTCCCGGGCAGACCACCACGCCGCCTCCCAACCAACAGTCCTCACCCACGGTGATGGGATAGGCCGTCTCTTTCGGTTCGCGACGCTCCACGTAATCCATCGGATGCTGGGGCGTGTAAAACTGGCAGCAAGGCCCCACCTTCGTGTTCTTCCCGATGCGGATGTAACCGGCATCGAGCATCACGCAATTATAATTCACGAACACGTTTTCACCTAACACGATGCCCGTGCCATGGTCGCAGTGGAACGGGGGGCATACCGTAGAATCCTGAGGGATTCCGGGAATCAGTTCCTCAATCGTACCACGGTAGCGTTCGTCGTAAATATCCATGGTTTGCAAACACGTACATAGTTTTTTGGCACGCCGAAGACTTTCCTGCACCTCCGCATCAGAGAAACAATAAAGTTCTTCGCTACGCATCTTCTCCATTTCAGTCTTCATATTTCATCTTTTATTTTGTTCTTCATTTTCTGCCTGCCGCCTGCCTGCTCCACGCCATCCGGCCTCATCCAGAATACAGCCAAAAGTCCTCTTCAAACGTTTCGGCTGAGAACCGAAAATCAATCTGCGCCAAATGAAAAATCATTCGGCTGAGATTGAAAAATCATTTGGCGCAGATTGAAACGGCTTTCTTAACCATCTCATTTTCAGGGTTGGTTTTCTTCGTTCCAATAGCCACTGTACGAAATACTCTGCGCATTGCTCGGAATCAAGATAATATCCGCCCTGCCGCCCTCGTATCCCGTCACGGTAAACTTATACACTACCGGCACCTTGCGCACGCTGAACTCCACACGCTTCCCCTTATCGCCCACGTCACGGGTCTTGACATCCTTTGCCGGAAGGGCGAAACGCAGGCCGTCGTCGTTCAATGCCGGTTGGTATACCCTTCCCATATAAGGCAAATACACAAAAGCGGAATCATTACGCAATGCCACCCCGTAGCCATACGAAAGCGTACGTGCCGGATAAGACACCGGCATCATATACGTCACGTCCACATTGAAACTGTCGGCATCGAAAGGTTTGGTGTCCTGCGCTCTCGACAGATCAGGGCACAAACCCCAAAAAATAACAAAAAAACAATACTTCGTCCTCATACCTGCCTCCTTATCCGCAAAATAAAAAAACGGCCTTTGCTGTTTGACTATAAAGTAACAACAAAGGCCGTTAAGTTGTATCGCAAAGGACTATTTTTTAATGATATTTATCATCTCGTCCGGTGTCAGGAGCGACTGTTCTCCCGTCTCCATGTTTTTCAGTGTGACTTTCCCCTCATTCATTTCATTCTCGCCGACTATCGCCACGAAAGGCACCGCCTTGGCATTGGCATAGCTCATCTGTTTTTTCATCTTGGCACTGTCGGGATAAATCTCACAACGCACTCCGGCTCGGCGCGCCTGTGCCATGACGGGCAGGCAATAAGCCGCCTCGGCCGCGCCGAAATTCACGAAGAGCAACTCCGTGCCCGTGACAGTCTCCTTCGGATAAAGATCGAGTTGGTTCAGCACGTCGAAGATGCGGTCTGCCCCGAACGAGATGCCCACGCCGCTCACTCCCGGCATGCCGAAAATGCCTGTCAAGTTATCGTAACGGCCTCCTCCGGTGATACTGCCGATTTCCACATCCAAAGCTTTCACCTCGAAAATGCAACCGGTGTAATAGTTCAGCCCCCGGGCCAAAGTCAAATCTAGCTCCACCGCGTTCCGCAGTCCTAAAGCCGATAATGTGTCGAGCACGAACTCACATTCCGCAATGCCCTTCAAACCGGTCTCGCTCCCGGCCAGGACGTCCTTCATCACGGCCAGCTTCTCCTTGTTCGTTCCGCTCAGGCTGATGATGGGCTGCAAACGAGCCACGGCCTCGTCACTGAGACCACCGGCCTTCAGTTCGGCATTCACATTGTCAAGCCCTATCTTGTCCAGTTTGTCGATGGCCACGGTGATATCCACAATCTTGTCCGCCGCCCCAATCATCTCGGCAATACCCGTCAGGATCTTGCGGTTATTCAATTTGATGCATACCCGTATGCCGAATTGGGTGAATACCGTATCCACGATCTGCATCAGTTCCACTTCGTTCAGCAAAGAATCGCTGCCCACCACGTCGGCATCACATTGGTAAAATTCCCTGTAACGCCCCTTTTGCGGCCGGTCGGCACGCCACACAGGCTGTATCTGGTAACGCTTGAAAGGCATGGTCAGTTCGTCACGGTGCTGTACCACATAACGGGCAAAAGGCACGGTCAGGTCATAACGCAGCCCTTTCTCACACAGGCGGGCCGCCAACCTGTTCGTGTTCGCCTCACCCAATTCCTCCGTCGCCACTCCGGAAAGGAAATTGCCGGAATTCAATATTTTGAAAAGCAACTTGTCTCCCTCCTCGCCGTATTTGCCCATCAGCGTGGAGAGGTTCTCCATGGCAGGTGTCTCGATTTGTTGGAAACCATACAAAGCGTAAACGCCTCGGATGGTGTCGAATATATAATTGCGTTTCGCCATCTCCACAGGCGAAAAATCACGTGTACCTTTAGGTATTCCGGGTTTCGTAGCCATATTCTGTCTCCTTTTTATGATTCCTGCGCAAAATTACACTTTTTTTTCATACAACTTGCCATACGGCCCGGAGATAATACGCCGTAATATAGTTTGCATCCGTTTTTATTTCTAACTTTGCACGAGATTAAAAGCATTCAAGCGTATGAAGTTTTTTCGAAAATCCGCACCGGAAAAAATGGAGCAACCTGACTCGCCCATACCGACTGTCTCCACGGACATCACGTCCACTACAACCCCGAACCTTACCCCTGAAGAAACCGCCCGACAGTGGTTTGCCGAAAAGTTCGGTACAGACATGCCTGAAGAGGTGACGCGGATGTTCCGCCAAATCGCACAGGCTGAAGCCAAACGGCAAAAGGACGGAGAACAGGCGCTCGCTCCCATCGAACTGAAACGCATACAAGACAGCATGAGGCTCTACAAGACCAAGCTGACCAACATTGCGCAAACCCTGGGCGGGCTACAAGCACAGAAAGAATGGCTGCACAAGTTCAAGGAACTGAACGCCACGTTGGAAAAGTACAGGCAAGCCTTTTTCGAAAGCAACAAGAACTACAACGCCCACCTGAAAGAAATCAGGGAACTGGAACGCTTTGAGACTTTTGAAGCGGTGCTAGGCAACTACCAACGCATCAAGGCGAAAGAAAACGTCCTCCACTTCATACGCAAAGGCAGTGCTTTGCATGCAGAAAAACTGACGGAAGCCTTATCGGCAGACAAGGCAAACCAAAAAAAGGCGGAAACCGAAAACAAGAAATACCAGGAAGCATGGCACAACTTGCAACAGATACAGAAAACGCTGGCCGAAGGTTACCGCCTGCAAGCCGCCTTGCGGTTCCACGACGCTGACCTGAAAGAACTATCCGACTACAAAGAACGAATCGAGCAAGCACTCTCCACAGTACAAAAACAAGGTAAAGAAACAGCGGAAGAACTAAAAAAGAACAAGGAACAAGCGGCACAGCAACAACAGCAGTTGCAGAACTTGGAATCGTTACAAAGCATGTTGGAAAAGGGGGAGGCCATACAGACACGCCTGAACTTCCTGCAATCCCGTAAAAAACGCAAAGAACAGTTGCAAACCGTGCTCGAAAGGACACTCAGGAAACAGCACGAACAAGACGAGAAACTGAACAAGCTGTTCCTATCCTCACAAGGCATCGACGCACAAATCAACACGTTGCAAAGCGAGCTGCAAGTACACCAGAAAAGCATCGTGGGCATGAACAGCTACAACCTGCAGCAACGGGCCATGGACCTGAAAAGCAAAAAGGAAATGCTGACGAACGCCACACGGCTGTGGAAACAAATTGCGGAAGGATACAACCGCGTAGACGAAAAAAGCCAGGAAATCATGCGCATGCGCCATCATAATGATGCCCTGAAAACGCAAATAGCCAAACTGGAACCCGAAACGGCCGGACTTCAAAGGCAATGCGAGGAACTGAAATACGCCTATACCCTCAGCAAAAGCCAAGATGTCATGCAGCTGCGAAAGGATTTGCAGGAGGGGGTCAGTTGCAGTGTATGCGGCGCAACACACCATCCCTACCATTCCGACACGCTTTTGGAACAAAGCAAACTCATCGGGGAAATCAAAATCGATTTCGAACAGGCCGCCACGGAACTGAAACACAAACAAACCCTCTTGGACGAGCTGAGAAAGGAACAGGCCGCAGAGGAAGGGCGCATCGAAATGTGCCATCAGGCTTTGGAGACCTACAAACAAATATTGCAGGACCACGTGGCACACTGGGAAGACTTCGTTGCCCTGGACCGTTCCTTTAAAGACTGTTCCGCCAGTACGAACTTCGAGGGGCGACGCATCATGTTGCAACAGCTCATGGAAAAGACGGGAGTGGATGCCGAGGATGCCCAAAAAGAACTGGACACGTTCAATTACCACCAGTCCAACATCAACGCTCTCAACGAAAAAATCGCCCTGAAAGAACAGGAAAAGAATGACATTGCCGTACGGCTGAACGAAGTGAATACGGGTTGCCAGATCGTGGCCTACCGGGTGGAACAACTGCAACAATCCCTGTCGCGCACCAACGGACAATACAGCGAGCTGTTCGAGGAAATCGACAAGATGATGGCCATCTCCAACTGGTATAAAGTATGGACGGAAAACCCCGAGAACCTAAGAATCTATATCCAACAACAGATGGAACGTTGGTTCAATCTGAAAAAAGACATGGCCAAAACCAAAAACGAAACCATCCGCCTACAAACCTTACAGGAAACAACGGACCGGCACATACAGGCATTGGGCAAACAACGGGACTTCATCAACGGAAAAATAGAGCGGATGTCGGAATTCCGGAACCAAATACACGAACAATTATACAAGATGTTCCCGGACGGCGATGTGGAAGACTACAACAAAACAGTATTCAGTACCTTATATTCTTTGGAAGAACAAAAGGAACAGGCCAGGAGCAAAGCAGACGAGACGCATGCCCAGGCTGCCCGACACCAAGGTTACAACCAACGTATGACCGACACGGCCCAGGAACTCGAAACGCAAATCGCCCAAGAGCGTTCGGAACTGGATATTTGGATAAGGAAATACAATGCCCTGCACTCTCCCGTACAGTTCTCCGAACTGGAACAGACATTCAACAGCACGACCGACTGGAATGCCCTGAGGCAGGAAATCAGAACCCTCACGCTCCACAACATGATGGCCGAAGCACGGGCTGACGAAGCCCGCCTGGCCCTGGCCGCCCATCAAGTAAACGCCCTTTCACAAGGGCAGGACAAGGAAGACCGCACAGCAGCGCTGAACACTGAGATAGCACGGTTGGAAAGCGAACAGGAAAATATCCTTGTACAAATAGCCGGATGCCAAGCCAAACTGGAAGCCCACGAAACCGCATTGCGGAAGTTAGCCGCCGGACAGGATTCTTCTATCACATCATAAAGCGCATGTCACACTTGTCTTTTCTTAAATTATGGCCGCTCCTGTTCATCGTCCTGCTCGTCGTGACAGGATGCCGCTCTTCACGTTCGCTACGTGGGGAACGCTTCGTTTTGGTCGTCGATGCCGGACATGGCGGAAACGACCAAGGGGCCGCCGGGCGACGATCGCTCGAAAAAGAAGTCAACCTCGAAGTGGCCCGACGCGTCTGCAAACTGATTCGCAAACAATGTCGCGACGTGGAAATCATACAAACCCGTCCCGACGACGAGTTCGTCAGCCTCAACGACCGGGCAGGCATGGCCAATTTCTACCGGGCGGATTTGTTCATCTCCATCCATTCCAATTCGGCCCGGGGATGGGCAGAAGGTACAGAAACGTTCATTCACCCTTCGGCTCGCGGAGGACGCAGTGAACGAATGGCCCGACTCATCGAACAGGAATATGTGAAAACAGGACGGGAAAGCCGAGGCGTGAAAACGGCCAACTTCGCCGTATTGCGCAATACGCGCATGCCGGCCGTATTGACAGAAATAGGATTCATATCCAACCGCAGCGAAGAACGGTTCATGAACTCCCGTAAAGGCCAGAAACGTCTGGCACGCAGCATCAGCAACGCCTTCATCCGTTACCGGCGAAGCGTTCCATAACCTTCCGGCTACAAGCTATACATTATATAATAAGGTAAAAAGATTCTATTAAGATGAAGAAAAGTTTAATCGCCCTGGCGTTCGGTACGTTCGCCTTGGGCATGGCAGAATTCGTCATGATGAGCATTCTGCCCTACGTGGCCCAGTCCATGCAATGCAGCATCCCCGAAGCCGGACATCTCATCTCGACCTACGCCATCGGCGTTTGCGTGGGTGCCCCTTCTGTGGTATTAGTAGCCCGTAAACGCCCGCTCCATCAAATCCTGTTAGGCCTCATCGTGATTTATCTGACGGGCAACCTTCTGATGGCTTCTTGCTCAGACCTCCATCTCGGTGTGCTCTTCCGGTTCATTTCCGGTTTGCCGCATGGGGCGTATTTCGGTGTAGGCTCCATCGTAGCCGACCGGCTGGCTCCTCGCGGCAAGAGCACTTCAGCCATCGCCATCATGTGCTCGGGCATGACCGTGGCCAACCTCATCGGCATCCCGGCAGGAACGTGGTTGAGCGACATGGTCTCCTGGCGTGTGATTTTCCTGTTCAACGGTGCATGGGGCATCCTCACCTTCATCCTGCTCTACCGTCTGGTTCCGCGAATGGAACCTCTTCCGAACACAGGACTGAAAGGGCAGTTCCGTTTCCTGAAAAGTGCGGCACCTTGGCTCATCATGGCCACGACCACTTTCGGAAACGGAGGTATCTTCTGCTGGTACAGTTATATCAGCCCGCTCATGAACCGGATTGCGGGATTCGCCCCTTCCGAGATCACCATGCTTATGGTATTGGCCGGAGGCAGCATGTGCGTGGGAAACCTGTTGGGTGGCAAGCTGGCCGACCGCTATACGCCGGGCAAAACCATATTGGGCGTACAGGCGATCATGATTTTAGGACTGCTCACCACTTTTTTCCTCGCGTCCTATCCAGGCATTGCCGTACTGATGCTGTGCATTTGCACGGCTTGCCTCTTCGGAGTGTCCGCACCGCAGCAACTGCTGCTGTTGCGTTTTTCCAAAGGCGGGGAAATGATGGGAGCGGCTTTGGTACAGGTTGCCTTCAATTTAGGTAACGCCGTGGGAGCGTACTGTGGCGGACTTCCCGTCACATACGGCCTGCCTTACAACTATCCAGCTCTGGTCGGTGCCGGTTTTGTGGTTATCGGCGTGATTTCCACCGCCATGTTCTGCAAAAAATACAAGAAAGAAAACTTTATGGCCTGAAAACTCTAACGCCGTAAGTTCAATACAAGCCAAGACATCACGATCTACCCACCATTGATGACACAGGACATCAATGGTGGGTTCTTTACCCCATATTCTTATAAGAAATAAGACGCATGGAATCACACAATAAAGTAATAAACTTCCATTTCATCTGCATGGCATCGTCATCAATGTCCTTGTCACCATTACAAAAATTTGTTAGTTCAATCTATAAAATGCCACGACACGGTAACCATTTTCCAAATGTTGTACAACATCTGTAGGCAATGTTGCCTTGTCCTCAAACCTATCCAGACAGTAATCTTCCAAATACCCTACTACACACCCATCGGCCATACACAATGGAATGATAATATCCGTAGGAGACAATCCTTTGTCTATATCCTTGTTTCCACCAATACGCTCTCTCATGTCATAATATAGAACAGTCCTAAGATTCCGGTTTCTCAAAAACATAACCAATTTGGATTCATATATTAACGGGCAAGTGTACATAAAGACATGCTTGTCTTTAATTAGTTGTTCGGCATCATGACGAGCCTCCAAAGGAGGCGCATATTTGCCGAAGTTGAAGAGATAAGAATGTACCAACTCACCTTTTGGCGTAAACACATGGGTCGTATCTGACATGTCATCCGTATAATAAATGCTGTCACCCACTTTTTGAAAAAGGGAATAGCCGGAATAATTGTCTTGGTCTTTCTCATCAAAGTAAGAAAACACCTTTTTGATGTTAAAAAGTGAATCTGTCATGCAAAGTTTCACATTCGTCTTTCCGGGCTTTAACGAAAACAAGAATGAACCATCGTCTAAAACTTTGAAGTCTTCTCCCCAAAAAGAAGTTTCCACCTTTTGGACGAATTCGCCACCATGGGTAAATGAAATCATCTTCTCACTGGCATCATCATATAGATAAACATAATGCTTGTCCACATCAAAAGAATTTACCCTCACATATTCCGAACCCGACCGCCCACGCTCACCATACTGCGTGATAAAATTCCCCTCCTTGTCGAACGACATCAGTTTAGATAGCCTTTCATCAAGTATGTATATAGTGTCACCGTATATCTTGAGCTTATCAAGATTCCTAAATGTATTTTGTGGTTCTTGTAGTTTTACGAACAGAACGGTGTCAATAAACGAAGAACTTATTCCTGACACTTCTTCCAAAGGCACATCAAGTTTCGTCTGTGGAACACAAGGGTTAATATCTGTTTTACTCTCCTTGCACGCAATAAAAAAGAACAGAAATAATATATAATAATGGATATATTTCATACCATTCTACTTTTAAAATTAGAACCTCCTGTACGGGAATCACTTGAAACGGCGAATCACTTCCACAAAGTCTTTCCCGTACTTTTCTTTTTTGAATTCACCGATGCCGCTGACCGTACCGAATGCTTCCACCGTTTGCGGACGAGCCTCACAAAGATTCTGCAACACCTTGTCGGACATAACGATATAAGGCGGAAAACCCTGTGCATCGGCCAGACGTTTGCGTAAAGCCCGCAAAGCCTCGAACAGTTCCTGACTGCCTGCCGCCAACGGCGCCGCTGCCGGACGACCACCCGTAAACAAAACGGGAGCCGCAACGGGACGAAGGGATTTTCGTCCGCGCTTCTGCGGCTTCTCCTCCCTGCGGATAACGGCCAGTTCCACTTTCCTACCTTTATATAAGACCTGCCTGCCGCTTTCGGTCAACTTCAGGTGGTTGCCTTCTTCGTAAGCTATCTCGAACAGACCGTTCTGCAACATCTGCATCAGGTAGTCCTGCCAATCGCGCGGCGGCACGTCGCGCCCCACCCCAAAAGTCTTCAGCGTTTCAAAATGCCCCTTCGTCACCTCCGGACTGAAATTGCCGCGCAGGATGTCCGTAAGCGTTCGGGCACTGACCTGCTCATCCGCCCGCACGATGGCACTCAAGGCTTTCTGGGCCAATATCGTGCCGTCGAACCGTTGCGGAGGGTTCTTGCACACATCGCAATTCCCGCAATCCCCGTCGGTCTGTTCCCCGAAATAATTCAGCAAGATGCGACGGCGGCACACGTCGGATTCCGCATATTCCTGCATCCGGCGCAGCTTCTCCATATTGATTTCCCGCTGTCCGCTCTCTTGGGCAAACTTGGACAACTGCACCAAATCGCCCAATGAATAAAACAATACCGTTTCTGCCGGAAGACCGTCGCGCCCGGCACGCCCGATTTCCTGGTAAAATCCTTCTATACTCTTCGGCAAATTATAATGAATCACAAAACGGACATTGGATTTGTCTATGCCCATACCGAACGCCACCGTGGCACACACCACCTGCACACGGTCGTGGATAAAACCATCCTGTGCCCTCTCGCGCTCCTCAGTAGGGAGCCCGGCATGGTAGGCCACGGCTGCTATATCATGCCCACGAAGCATCTCCGCCACGCTTTCGGTGGTCTTCTTGCTCAGGCAATATATGATTCCGCAATCGTCGGGATGCCGGGCGATAAGTTCCAATATGGCACGGTCCTTGTCTTTCTTTTGATACCCGCGTTTCACGTCAAGACTGAGGTTCGGACGATCGAAAGAAGAAATGAACACGACCGGGTCGGACAAAGCCAACTGCTTCTGTATATCCTCTCTTGTCAAACGGTCGGCCGTAGCGGTCAATGCCACAATCGGCACATCGGGAAACGTCTGCCTCAACAATCCCAATTGGGCATACTCCGGCCGGAAATCATGCCCCCATTGCGAGATACAGTGCGCTTCGTCCACTGCAAACAAGGACACTTTCATGTCCCTTATCAGATAAGGGAGTTCCAACATCAGACGTTCGGGCGAAATATACAACAGCTTCAACTCCCCTCTCAGGCAGGCGGCACGCACCCTGGCACTCTCGGCCTCGTCGTTCGCGCTGTTCAGTGCGGCCGCCGGCACACCGTTGGCCCGCAATCCCTCCACTTGGTCTTTCATCAAGGATATCAAAGGAGATATCACGACAGTCGTCCCTTCCTTCATCAACGCAGGAACCTGATAACACAAGCTCTTCCCGCCACCGGTAGGCATGAGCACCACGACATCATGTCCGGCCAAAACTTTTCCGATGATGTCTTCCTGCAAAGGACGGAAAGAGTCAAAGCCAAAATACCGTTTTAATATATTCTGCATAATTATTCACTACCTATTTTGTGAAAAACACCACAAAGATACGCCTTTTTTGCATCTTTTAATTGAATAGGCTTGTACAAGAAATAAAAAAAGGCGATTTTTGCATACAAATGAACAAACAAAAAGAATAATCATATCCGACGAAGGGGCAAAAGAAGGGCTGATTATTTTTTAATAAAACAATCCGAAGTATGGGAAAGTATAATTTAACAGAAAAGAAAGAGAAGAATGCTGCCTACCGTTCTCTGGTAAGAGCTGAACTGGTAGACGAGTTGTATGAAAAAATCCTGAAAGTGTTCGTGGTGGACAAGAAGTACCGCGACCCAAGTTATTCTGCCAAGAAACTGGCTGAAGAACTGAATACCAACACGCGTTATATCAGTGCCGTGGTCAATATCCGCTTCCATCAGAACTACTCCAGTCTGGTCAATGAGTACCGCATCAAAGATGCCCAGTATCTCCTGACGGACAAAAGATACATGGACAAGACGATGGAGGAAATTTCGGCTATGGTAGGATTTGCCAACCGCCAGTCTTTTTACGCAGCATTCTATAAAATCTTAGGTGTCACTCCGCGCGGTTACCGCATGGAACATCTCGCCAAAGAGAAGGAAGCAGCCAAGGCTTGACCAGACATGAACCAAATATAAAGGGATACATCCGTGCGATATATCCCTTTTTTTCATTCATATACCGACATGCAAACAGAAACTTTTTCCTATAATGACGAGCAATTTGCAGATTTGCAGATGCTCCGTTACCGGGTGGACGGGTTCGACCGGCTTTCCATCGCCCGGAAAAAACTGATATATTATTTGTCCGAGGCGGCACTGACCGGCCGTGACATACTTTGGGACCAGAACGGGAAATACAACCTGCGGATACGGAAAACGCTGGAGACCCTCTACACCGACTATTCCGGCGACCGGAACACTGCGGACTTCCAGGCATTCACCGTCTACCTGAAACGCGTATGGTTCTCCAACGGCATACACCACCATTACGGTTGCGAAAAGTTCAAACCGGGATTCAGTGAAACTTTCTTCCGGGAAGCCGTCCGGAACGTCCCTGCGGACAAGCTTCCGCTCGAAGATGGACAGACGGCCGAGGCGCTTTGCGACTTGCTCGCGCCTGTCATCTTCGACCCGGAAGTCATGCCTAAACGCGTCAACCAAGCCGACGGGGACGACTTGGTAAAGACCTCGGCCTGCAACTACTACGGTGACGGGGTGACCCAGACGGAAGCGGAAACCTTCTACAACACGATGAAGCAGGAGGGCGACCCACGCCCCGTCATGTACGGCATGAACAGCCGGTTGGTGAAAGCCGATGGGAAACTAAAAGAAAAAGTATGGAAATCGGGAGGCTTGTACAGCGCAGCCATCGACCGCATCATCTTTTGGTTGGAAAAAGCCGCCGACGTGGCAGAAAACGGGAAACAGGCCGAGGTACTCCGCAAACTCATCAAATTTTACCGCACCGGCGACCTGAAGACATTCGACGAATACACCATCCTGTGGGTACAGGAGACCGAAGCGATGGTGGACTTCACCAACGGTTTCACGGAAACCTACGGCGACCCGTTGGGACTGAAAGCCAGTTGGGAAGGATACGCCAACTTTAAGGACTTGGAAGCCACGGCGCGTACGGAAAAACTGAGCGCCAACGCCCAATGGTTTGAAGACCACTCTCCCGTGGACGACCGTTTCAAGAAAGCGGAATGCCGGGGGGTGTCGGCCAAGGTCATCAAGGCGGCCATCCTCGGAGGCGACCTCTATCCGGCCTCGGCCATCGGCATCAACCTGCCCAATTCCAACTGGGTGCGGGCGGAATACGGCAGCAAAAGCGTGACCATCGGCAACCTGACAGACGCTTACAACAAGGCGGCGCACGGTAACGGTTTCTTGCAGGAGTTCGTCATCGACGACGAAACGCTCCGGCTGCTCGACCGTTACCAGGATACCTGCGACGACCTGCATACCGACCTGCACGAATGCCTCGGGCATGGAAGCGGCAAACTCCTGCCGGGCGTGGACCCGGATGCCCTGAAAGCCTACGGGGCGGCCATCGAAGAAGCACGGGCCGACTTGTTCGGACTGTATTACCTGGCCGATACCAAGTTGGTGGAATTAGGGCTGACACCCGATGCCGAAGCCTACAAGGCACAATATTACGGCTACATGATGAACGGGCTGTTGACCCAAACGGTACGCATCGAACCGGGCCGTGATATCGAAGAAGCCCACATGCGCAACCGTGCCCTCATCGCCCGGTGGACCTACGAGCACGGCCGGGAAGAAGAGGTGGCCGAACTTGTAAAACGTGACGGGAAAACCTACGTCCGCATCCGCGACTATGAGAAGCTTCGCGAGTTGTTCGGCCTCCTGCTCCGCGAGATACAACGCATCAAAAGCGAAGGAGACTACGAGGCTGCACGCGACTTAGTGGAACGCTACGGCGTGAAAATCGACCCGGACCTGCACACCGAAATCCTGCAACGTTACCGGGCACTGCACCTCTCGCCCTACAAAGGCTTTATCAATCCGGTCTACACGCCGGTCTACAATGAACAAAAAGAAATCACCGACATCAAGGTGGAATACGGCGAAGCCTACGACGTACAAATGCTGCGCTACAGCCGGGACTATGCCACCCTGCCTTACTGCAACGAATAATGGACATACCAGAAACCATCCGAAAGATAAAAACGGAGTTGCGCCTCGCCATGAACGGCGTGGCTTCTGCCTACATGCGTGAAAACGGCATGAACTATAAACTGAACTTCGGGGTGGAACTTCCTCGGCTCCGTGACATCGCCGCCGGGTTTCCCGCAGACCACGACCTGGCCCAAGCCTTGTGGAAAGAAGACATCCGGGAATGCAAGCTGTTGGCAGCCATGCTCCAACCCACCGATACGTTCTATCCCGAAATCGCCGACATTTGGGTGGAAGCGATGCCCAATACGGAAATCGCACAACATACCGTGCAGAACTTGTTCTGCCGCCTGCCCTACGCCTCGCAGAAAGCGTACGAATGGATTGCCTCGGAAGACGACATGTTCCAGCAATGCGGCTACCTGATCCTGGCACGCCTGTTCATGCAGGGCCTCCGCCCCAACGAACGCTCGGCCGACGAGTTTCTCGACCAAGCCCGCACGGCCCTGCACGCGCCCCTCCCCGTACGCCGCGCCGCCGTCTCGGCCTTACAGAAATACCAGGCATTGGACGACGCGGCACACGAGGCAGGGGAAAAGATTCTCCGGGAAGCCGGATTCTGAACTTCCCACAAAAATAGGACGCACATCATTCTGATTTTAAAGAAAAAAAGATTAACTTTGTGCGGTTTGGTAAAACAAAAGCTTTTATAGGAATATGAAAAAAGGAAAAGTAGATGCCCTGTTAGGCATCGTTTTCGGAGACGAAGGCAAAGGAAAAGTGGTAGACGTGTTTACCCCGGAATATGACGTGGTGGCCCGTTTCGCAGGCGGCCCGAATGCCGGACACACCATCATTTTCGAAGGCAAGAAGTTCGTGCTCCGCTCCATCCCTTCGGGCATCTTCGCAAAAGACAAAGTGAACATCATCGGCAACGGTTGCGTCATCGCTCCGGACTTGTTCATGGCCGAAGCCAAGGAACTGGAGGCCGCAGGATACGACCTGAAAGGACGTCTGCACATCAGCAAGCGCGCCCACCTGATCCTGCCTACCCACCGTGTCCTGGACCGTGCCTACGAAGCCGCCAAAGGTAAGGCCAAAGTGGGCACCACCGGCAAGGGCATCGGCCCCACATACAGCGACAAAGCCGCACGTATCGGCTTGCGCGTGGGTGACATCCTCGACCGCTTTGAAGAAAAATATGCAGCTCTGAAAGCACGCCACAAACAGATACTGAAAGACTTACACTATACGGACTACGACATCACGGACGAAGAAAAGCTCTGGTTGGAGGGCGTGGAATACTTGCGCGGTTTCCACCTGACAGACACGGAAATCGAAATCAACCGTTACCTGAAGGAAGGCAAGAACGTGTTGGCCGAAGGCGCTCAAGGCACCATGCTCGACATCGACCACGGAACCTATCCTTTCGTCAGCTCTTCCAATACCACTAGCGGAGGCGTATGCACGGGACTGGGCGTAGGCCCGACGGACATCCGTGAAGTGTTCGGTATCTTCAAGGCATACAGCACACGCGTAGGCTCGGGTCCGTTCCCCGTAGAGTTGTTCGACGAGACTGGCGACACGCTCCGCGAAGTAGGACACGAATACGGTGCCGTGACGGGACGCAACCGCCGTTGCGGTTGGGTGGATTTGGTGGCATTGAAGTATGCCATCATGATCAACGGCGTGACGCAGCTCATCATGATGAAAAGCGACGTGCTCGACGGGTTCGACACCATCAAGGCGTGCGTGGCCTACAAGAAAGACGGCGTGGTGATGGAAGACATGCCTTTCGAGACGGAAGGCTGCGAAGCCGTCTACAAGGAACTTCCGGGTTGGAAGGAAGACTTGTCGCACATGACGGACGAGAGCCAGTTCCCGCAAGCTTTCAAGGACTACATCCGTTTCCTCGAAACGGAATTGGAGACTCCGATTACGATCCTGTCCGTAGGTCCCGACCGCGCACAGACCATCGTACGTAAAAAATAAAATCTGTTTCATAAGCAAATGCCTGAGCCAGCCCCCTTAAGGCTCGGGCACAGCCCCGTCCTTCCGGCCTTTCCCGCC